>Ga0196899_1000124_pt1 | contig 38578 bp, 44 predicted proteins | sample VirMetDEL_Sep_01_FD_169095 | JGI IMG/M metagenome (GOLD analysis project Ga0196899, IMG submission 169095) | Aqueous microbial communities from the Delaware River and Bay under freshwater to marine salinity gradient to study organic matter... | ecosystem: Environmental > Aquatic > Marine >... | reverse complement strand
GTTTTAACATATAATATTTGTTCTCCATTTGTAGTTATTGTTTTATCTAATCCACCCGTTCCATCCATACTATAATAAAAATTTCCACTAATATTAGAAAATGTAGCAGTTATTTTATATAAAGTAGATGCAGTAAATGAATAGCTTATTGTTAAATCTTGATTTCCACCACTTGAATTATTTGCTGATGCAGTATTATCTCCATTATCAGTCCAACCATTTAATGTCCATCCACCAAAATTATTAGATGCTATCTCACTACCCAATGTACTCTTTACATCAGCAGGAATCTTTGAGTATGAAGTAGATTCCATAACAGATTGGATTTGTGCTTGAGTTAATGCACCTTGCCATAATCCAACTTGTGCAAAAGAACCATCTAATGCTCTTGCAGTAGAAAAGTCTTGATTTCCTACATGGAGATTTGGTGTATGACTTCCGAGGTCTGTTCCTGTAGAATTACTACCAATTAATATACCATTTTTATAAGCTCTGTTACCTACTCCAGATTCATGTACAAATGCTACATGATACCATTCCCCATCATTTACTGCACTTCCAGTATCGCTTATTGTAACACCTACACCACCACTTGCAGAATTAGTATAGGTAAAATCTAATTTTCTACTACTATTTAATCTAATTAACCAACCTGCACTTGAACCATCATCTGATTTGGCTATTACCATTTCATTAGTTGCAGTTGTATCTATTGTTTTAAACCAACAAGAAACAGAAAAACTACCACCAAATTGTATTAATGAATCGTTTCCTAAATCAGCATATCCACCACTTGATGTTGTAAGGCTACCATTTCCAATCGCATCTGCTTGTCCTTCTTTAGCTACATCAACTGCACGAGGTAAGACTGGTGCGTTGCCACCAAATACTGATGTGGTAGTTGTTGCTAATCCCCGTATGTGTCCTATGTTAGAATCTGAAGTTATTCTTTTAAGTGAGTAATCAGATATAGTAAATGTACTACCAGATGCAGTATCAGAGCGAAATTTAAATCCATCTCCACCTCCCGCAGGTCTTATAAAATAAAAAGTATGTGTACCATTATCTAACATAGTTTCATCAACATAGGTATTTCCAAAATTGGTACTTACTGCTTTTAAATTAGCTTGTCCACTTGTAAGACCAAATATTGTAAATGTTAATTTATATGTAGCAGATATATTTATAGATTCTTCTAAATCTGAATTATTTATTGTTACAGTTCCTGTTCCTGTATCTTGATATGTAAGATTAGGTGGATTAGAAGAATCTTTTGTATAGTGTGAGCCATCTGTAGTATACACACTATTTGATGTAGGGAATATTTCATTTCCTAATACTTCTGGTACATGAGAATTAATAGCACCATTTACTGTATCATCGTCTAACGCCCACCAACTAACTAAACTTGTTTTTTCTACACCTTTTAGTTGGCTATAGGATTTGTTCATTATGGATTGAATTTCTTCTGGCTCTAATGCTCTTGACCAAACTGCTACATTAGTAAGTTGCCCATTCCAATAATCTCCATTACCTTGCCATCTTCCAATTATAAATCCTTTATCACTATCAAGATTACCACCCGATGAAGCACTTCCATCTTCAGAACCATTAAGATATACTTTTAAAGTGCCACTATTTCTTACAGCAAAAAAATGATACCAAGTATTAATTGAAATAGTTGTGCTTCCTGCAACATCAACACCACCCACTATATCTCTAAATATAATTTTCCCACTATTATTAATTCCTGCTCTAAAAACATCATTACTATTTGCACTATTTACTCTTGATACTGCCCAATTCCAATCAATATCATCTACATTAAACCAAAATGAAATAGAAAAATCTCCTGTACCAAAATCAAAATCAGAACTGTCTAAAGTTTCTATGTAATTACTACTACCATTAAACTCTGTTGAACCTTCTGATGGGAACTTTAGCGTGTCTGACTTATTAGATTTGAAGTCGAGGTATAGTTTAAGGTTGTCCTTAATAAATTGTAGTGGCAGTTTGGCTGCCTTGGCTATACCCTGTCCTAACGAGAGCATAGTTTTATATTTTGTAAGCTAGTACGGTTCCTGAAGAAACAGTTATTTTACTAAATGAGCCATATACAACATCGCCTTGGCCAAGTGTCAAAGCAGAGCCAGAGTAAGCTCCATCAGCTGAAAATGATTCACCTACAGTGCTTTCAGCTTTTAAATCAGCATCATCACCAATAGCTTTGATAGCACTCCAGTTTTTAGTATTACTTTGTTCTCCATCGGCAGCAGCTATGACATCAAATCCAGCTCCACCTTGTTGTATTGCACGTAATGAATTAATGTTCATTTGAGAGTCCTTATAAGGTTATTTTTTGATATAAAAGTTTGCAATGTTATATATGTACAACCAATTTTATTTTGACAATCTCTTTAAGCCTTCTTTTCTCTTATTTTTAAATTTAGAAAATCGTCTTCTTGCATCTTTCTTAGTCATCCAGCCATTGTCAATAGCTTTTTTTAAATGCTGTTTGTACATTTCTGCTAATTCTTTATTATTAGGGTCGAACTCTATTCTATTTTGAAAGTCCAAATCCCTACCTTTACCAAACCACCAGTAGTATAATTTTCCTACAAAAGGTATGACCTTTATTGTCTCGAGCTCATTCCAGTTAAATTTCTTTTCTTCATCAAAACGAGCGACAACACCATCATAAACGTCCTTTCCTACAGCTGCTGGAATACCAAGTACAGGAGGTGTAAAAAACTTTAATATTGCTTGCTCTGGGCCATATCTTCTAAAGTAGTAAGCCATAAACCTACTGACACCAAATAAACGTAGAATATTATCTATAGCATAGTCTGTTAAGTTTATCTTACGATTATGTATTAAATCTTTTAATGCGTCAGCTGAGGCGTTAGCAAGTACAAAAACTGAAGCTAACTTGACCATATTGCCTACACCTTCATTAACAAGTTTTTGATTGTTTTGCCTTTTACCTTTTCGTATCAAGTTTATTGACTCAGTCCTGAACGCATCAAACTGCTTAATTGTAAAAGTTCTTAACATATACATTAGTCTTGTATAGTTACCTTGCGTGTATCCTTGGGGTACTTCAGTGTATGATATAGGTTGAAAATCAGCTAAGGTGTAAAATGCTAAGTATTTAACACGCTCTGTAATCACACCTCTTTTTAAATCACCAATAACTTTATTAACATCATTACCAAATGCCTCGTTTAAACGCCTATCTCCCTCTAATTGGCCAGCTTTTGCTTTACGCTGATACTTGGCTATAGTAGCATTTATTAACGTCTCCTTACCTAAATTATCCATAAAGTCTAAACCAGTAGCTTTAAATACAAAGTTTAGAATTTTAGATATACCAGCATCATCTCTAAACTCATAACTAAGTTTGTCTATACCTAGGTCTGATTTAGTTATTTTAGACTTTCTTACTAATGCTTTACCAACCGCACCAGCAGTTTCTCTTGGTGCTATGTATGCTGCCCATGCTAAGTCACCTATCTGCGTTATAGAACTAGATATGTTGCCCATAGTACCTAAGTAACCAAGCGTCTTTAATGCTTGCACACTTGGAGAAACGCTAGTAGTGTTAAATCTTGCTTTTATAACCTGTGTAAGTTCAGCTTGATTTTCAGGGCTGATTTTCTTTTCATCCATAAGCTCAGCAACTTTCTTACCAATCATAGAATCTGATATTTCACCCTTAGTCTTTCTACCTCCAAAAAATAGAGATGTCTCTATAGAGTTATTCATTGTAGCTATATATTGTGTAAGGCTGTGCTCAAGCGAATGATAGAATTGATTCATGTCGCTAGTTACAAATTCCTGAGTACGTTTCTTTGTAGCCCCCGGTTTGTTACTTACCTTCTTACCAAACCCTCTAAGTCTAGCACTTAGTAGGTCTGTTTTTTCTTCCATAGTAAGCTTACGTTTTAAATCTTTTTCTTTAGCTGCAATCTCTTTGTCAAGTATTCCTTTATCAAAGTTTCCATAAAAGTGCTTAATAAGGCCCTCAAAGTCAGATACTTGTCTCGGGAAATATTCATCAATAAAACCCATATCCATACCAGCGTTCTCTGCACGCATATATATGTCGTCTAAAACTGCTCTAACTAATAGATATTTTTGGTTTAATCTTTTAGACTTATAACGTTTAAACATGCTTTCCAATACTTTAGCGTCACCATTCTTCATTGCTAAATCAATCATGCCATAGTCTTCTGCATTCTCATTCTTTATTTCTTTCATCGTGTCTAAGAATGGCTTAACTGTTTTTATATTGTCCTCCGTTTGTGTAAAAATCTTAAAATCAACCATACGTACAGGAGATACTAAACTTTCATCTATGCGTCTTAATCTTTGTGATAATGGTATAATGTTTGTATTCCACCAACTATCAACTGGTTTTTTAGTTATCTTGGGCTTACCAGCGTTTTTACCAGCGTCATTATAGACCCATCCCGGCACATCTTGAGGCTTTGTAAGTTGAAAGGTAGGCATGCCTTCCATAGCACTCATTTTCATTTCGGGAGTGATTTCTATATATGGCTGATTTAGCAATACTTTTTTATCTTTAGGTAGCTGAGCTGCAAATTCATTCCAAGTAAGTGGATTAGGTTTATCTCTTTGCTCTTGATATTCTTCGAACATTTCTTGGCTTAGCGTATTAGAATCAATCTCTAATGTTCCAATATTTGCATTCCATTTATTTTTTTTGCTTAAATCTTTTAATCTTTTCTTTATTGTAGTTTCATATAAGTCAATAAACCCTTGCTCTCCCAAAGCTAAATCTTCACCTTCGATTATACCACTTTTGCCCTTTTTCACATCCTCTCTTATTTTAGTGGCCATTTTTTTACCAACTAACCCTTCTAATGATGTTATTTGACCATCTATTGTCGTTTGCCCAAAAAGAGGTACATTTACATCTACGACTGACTCTTTATTCTTTATTCCATTTATTTTTACAAATACATCGTGCCCTACAACGTCTCCAAATCCATTCTTTCGAAGACGCCTATTTTTCATATAGTGAATTGCATCTACTGTGTTTCGTATTGAGCTTCTGTTTCGCTGAAGCTGTTGTCTTGGCGTAGTCCACGCCATTGCATCAAAGTTATTTTCCGCAGCATATCGAAGCATTCTTTTTAAAGTTAAGCTTACCCAAACATTGTCTTTATAAGGCATATCGTAAGACTTAAAACCATCTACTGTTTTATTAATTTTTGCAGCATTAAGCATTGTTTGGACATAATTTTTTGCTTCTTTTAAAGATGGAAACCCAACATGCCCTTTTGTTTTTCCTTTATCGTTCATTAAATGAGTTTTAAATCTTTTTTCAGGTATTTCATCTAACTCTTCAGTAATATGATAATTTTGATAGCCATTTCTTACTTGATTAGGTCGTAAATCTGGAATGCTAATATTATTTTCTTCTCTATTTTTTATTTCACTGTCTACCCATTTTCTAGCCGCAGGCATAGTCCCTTCTAAATATATACCAATTCCATAAGGCTCTGTTTCTTTATCTGTGCCATCTCGCCATTCAAGTTTTTTTTCTTCATTTGAAAATTGTTTTATATTTATAGCTCCGGATTGTTTTATGTCTTTATCCCAATCAGATTGAATTTCCTCAAGAAATAAAACTCTTTTACCATCTTCAGATATTCTACTATTGTACCTTATGTGCGCTACAGCATTAATATCACTGAAATGATTATTTGAAAAGCGTGCATAGTTTCCTGAATACATTTCTGTTTTACCTCTTATATCCATATCACCTATGGTCAATACTAATTCTTGATAATCTTTATATCTACCGGGCTCTGTTAAATCAGTTATTCCAGACCATCGCCATTTTGGAGATTTACTAGCAGAAGAACTTATAGCGTCTACAACTGCATCTAAATTCTCAAAATCCCTGCCAATAAGACCATCATCTGAATAATATATACCATCTTCATCTTCTTCTACGCCCTCTTCATAAACGTATGGTTCATTTTTATGTAAAGGAATAGCTGCATAATTGCCACTTGTTTCATCTTTATATGACCAAACTAAATCCCCATTATGCGTTTCATATATCCTATGTTCAATGTAAAGACCGTCATTCATAAACTCTTGAAGTTCTTCTTCAATAGTGATTCCACCATATAAGTCCAAAACATCAGTCTTATCAGTAAAATATTTTTTTATAATTTCTTCTGATGTCATCACCTCACCAATTTGTTTTACTGGTCTTTTTTTATAAAAATTATCTTTTATATCAATACTATTAAAATGAATCCAATCAGTTAAATCTTCTTTAGTGACTTTTGATTTATCCTTTCCAAAAAATTTTTCCACTCCTAAGAAAAAATCAATGTCAAGCCACTCGTACTCCGCATTAGGTATTTGTAATTTTTTTTGTAAAAAGTTTTTAACAGCATCTATTTTCATTGATGGAGGGAATTTATCTTCAACTTCTTTTATTGTTTTACTATACCATACTGGTTTAACATATTTCAGTTGAAATGATATATCATCTGTATCTGGGTCAAATGTTCCTAAGTTAAATGCAGACTTAATTTGATTAGGTTTAAACGCAATATAATGAGTGACATCATCTGGCATATCCATATTAAAACGTTGGTCTGCTTTATCGAATATCAACCCATCAAAACCGCCCTCCTCAAACACACGCCTAACGAACTCACCACTTGCTAAATTACCATCCTCATCTGTGATGTATGCAACCTCATCGCTCTTTTTAAATGCGTCAAAAAGCTCTATTGCATTAGGTTCATCAAATGCTAATTCAGCAAACTTTCCTTGTACTGCCGCCCAGTCAATATCATTAAAATCCCTAGAGACATAAGGAATAGATTCATACATCATATACGCATCAGAATCCTCATTTACATCATAGTCTTCTATTTCCTCATTATATGTTTCCATTGGCTCTAAGTACGTTCTGGAGGTAGCTGGGTTTTGCATAGATAAGAAAACAGGCATTACTGCGCCTTCATTCTCTGCAAGTTCATTTCTAATTCTTGTTCTTATAGCAGCATCCACATCATCATCTTGTCCAAAATTCTCATCTCTTTCTGCTAACTGCTCAACTCTTTGAGTAATGTCTGGCCCTGATGGACTACCATAATTATCACTAGCATCTTCAGGATTGGAGGTAAAGTAATAACCCATGCCAGCATCAGATTCTGGGTTTGCTTTATCTAAATTAAATTCTTGTATGTCACTAAGAGTGCCATGATATACGATTACAGGATTACCTTCGCTATCAACTGCTTTGGAGTCTTTAAACCAGCGTTTAAACGCTTCATTCTTTACAACTTCAGTTGGAGCTATCATTTGTTTAGTCTCACCCGGAGGTGCTCTTTCCTGCATATCTCCGTCAAAATCTTGTTGCATACTTTCGTCTACTTGTTGACGTATAAAAGCTGGTGAATCTACTTCTTGACCAGTACCTTTTAGATAATCAAATACACGAGTACCATCAGACATTTCACCCATCTGGCCAATAAAATCCTCAGCAATATCTGGAGGAATATATGTTATAGCAGCTGATTCAGGATTTAATTCACCGTATCCACCATAATGGTAGACCATAGCATCACTAAATAATTCAATATTACCGTTTACTGTATTTTCAAAACGTATTGGTATATTGTTTTCTTCTGCTATTTGTCTAAGGGTTGTTGCCCAATTTTGAATGCGTTCGATAAGCGTTCCTTGATTTTCTCCAAGGTTTTTGAGTCGGTATTCGACAACTTCTTCAAGAATTGTGCTTCTATCCGCTGTTTGGCTGATGGATATACCGCCTTCTGAAGAGTTCGCTCCCTGAACTTGGACTGCATAGATTGCTTCTCCATTTTCGTTTTCTCCTATTTTATCAAATTGTTCTGGCTTATAAGCTGTGTCTTTGAATTTAGATTCAGGCCATATTTCCACTGTAGACTCGCCCTCTACCATAGATACTTGTAAATCGTTTGCAGCATCCTCTGTTATTTCTTGAGCCGCAAATTGTACTGTATTTGACGCTTTCTCTGCTGACTTAAACCCTACCCCACCTGTTACTGCTCCTGTAGTACCACCTACAGCTTTAGCTCCTACAGCTACTTCGTAGTATCTACGAACTGCTTCATCTAATTTTATATCTGCACCAAGCCCGTAAACTTCGCCAGCCATGTTTACGCTTTCTTGAGCAATCTCCTCAAACATCTCAGTCACGCCTTGACCTAGTGCTTCTTTTTTAATATTCTTATATAAACCTCTATCAACAATTTCTCTTATAATTCTAGTTTGAGTTGTTTTACTCATTAAGCCTAAAGCTTTTAATGCCCTAGTACCGGGTATAATTCCTATTGCAGCATTTATTGTTCCTACTAACACAGCTGCATTTGTGGCTTCTTGTGGGGTAAGACCCATCTCCATCGCTGTGTCAATCATTCCACCATACTCCATACCAAAGGTTGTAGTAAGTAAGACTGGAATCGCTGCTGCTGGGCCTCCTACAGCTCCAGCAGCTAACGTAGGTACCATAACTTCAATTAAGCTAGGGACTGCATCACCTACAGCGGTAGCGATAACTCTAGGGTGCCAATAAGGTAAATCTGCAATTTCTTTTGGTCTGAGGAGTTCTGGGTTTTCTTTTAGTTGTAATTGTAATTTTGTGTATTTATCTATACCCCAATTATATAAAGGGCTTTTAGCAGTCATCTCTGCTGCTTTTTTAGTAGAGATAGCAGGTTTTGTAAAGCCATAACCTGCTCTAGCACTAAATACTCTTTGTTCTTCCCTAGGCTTAGTAGTACCTAATCCTATTGCAGCTGGAGCAATAGTTTGCATACCTCCAGTAGCAAATAGCCTTCTAGTGCCACGAGTAAAATCTCGCCATATACTAGATTCTTCTTCTTGTTTTTCAAGTAATTCATCCTCAGTGGGTTCACTAAGGATTTGTTCTACTAAGGATTTCTTTTCTTCCTCTTGGGGAATACTTTCTTTTAGTATCCTTATAACTTCAGGAGATAACTGAGGCATGTGCTTTATAGCCCCTGTATTATATCAATAATTTCTTCTTCTGTATAACCTTTTTTAGCAAGCTCTGCTTTCATTATTTGTGCTTGCAATTCAGGATTGTCTTTTGCTGCTCTATAGTCTTGTCTGTTTATAATTCTTCTTACAGCACTTTTGCGTTTATTTCTTTCAAAAAACCCAACTTCTTTTTTCTTAGGCTTGGTAGCTTCAGATTTTACCTTACTTGAGTCAATGTTTAATTTTTCTAGTTGCCTTTCTATTACTCTGTTCTTGTAAGCTTCTATACTATCTGGCGGTATATTTTCAATTAACGCATCTTCTTCAGGAGTTGTGTCTTCAAAATTATCGCTCTTATTTGCTATTGCTGCAACCTTTTCCTCAAGTTTTTGTTTTTCACTTAGCTTTTTATCTGCTATCTTTTTATTGGCCTTTTCCTCTGCTTCTTTATCTTTTTTAGCTTGTTTTGGGCCAGCTGTTAAATCACTTACCTTATAACCAACAAAACTGGAATCTTGCCTAGTTCCTGTTCCCTCTAGTATTCTTCTGGCTGCTTGATTTTTTAATTTTTTTACAGGGTCAGTTTCATTGTCAGTGCCCATGCGTCTTTTTATCTCGTCCTGTATTAACTGTTGAAATATGTTTTGGGCCATTATGTAGTCCTAGATAGATTCAATAAAATTTCTAATGGCCATTCTTTTAAATCGTCACCATACTTCTTAAAATAAAAATTACGCTGCGCAATAGGAATAGCAGATTCAGCCATAGCATCCATTAAACTTGTGTTCGCAGTACGCCTAGATAAAGCATCTTGATAATCTCTATCTGTATCTTTGAAGCCAATTTCACCTAATTTATCTTGAGCATTTATTTTACTTTGCTCATTTTCCATAGCAATTCTTCTAGCTTGCTGTGCTATAGTACGCATTCTTTCAGCCTCTATACGTCCTCTAGTTTGCGTATTTACACCACTACTACTAATACCTTGGCTTTGAAGTTTGCCCTCTGATTTTGTAATAGCGTTGCTTGCAATTTGAGCTGTGGGAGCAGATACCATATTTAACATTTGATTCTGCTGTGAAGGGCTGTAAATACCCTGCGTTGCTCTGTTTTTAAGTATATTCCTGTAAGCTTTTTCTTCGCTTGACTGCTCTCTTTTTACAGGATTTAACCAGTTATATAAAAGTTTACCGCCTTGGTATATTGCTTGGCCATAAGGAACAGCACTCGCTACTACATTCCCTATGTCAAAATTTGGTTTTTTTGGTGTTGTTGCCATTATCGCTCGTTCTTAAATGTCCATTCTTTGCCATTCTCATCTTTTATGATGAGCCAAGCTTCGTCTTCATAAGGTCTATCTGGGCCTATACTAGACTCTTTTACGACCTTAAATTGCACATTGCTTAAATCTAAACCATGTTTAACTTGTTTAACGGGTTCTATATTATCAAATATAGCCTTTTTCACGTTAGATATTTTTGACATACTATTTGTCCTTTCGTATTTATTAATAATCACTTGATTCTATAATTCTCTGTGCAGTACCAAAAACTGAAACCTCACTGCCAATATTATTTGTCCATCTAATCCCTGTCGCAGAACCCCCACCTTTAGCTGTTATAGTGCCATAATTGGATGTACTGCCGCTTTGCCCTATAGTAGTTACCTGCCACTCTGTTAATCCAAGTCTTGAGCATATAGCAACGTTTTGCCAGCTATTCGTACCTTGCCTTATACCTACGGTAACTAAATACATAGTCCCTATAGTATTTTCTATATCTGATGTAGAAACAATCTGTAAATAAGCATTGTTAGCTACTGTTAAATCTTTAGCTTTGTATGTAAAGTTCTTAACAAGATTGTCAGTATTTATTGCTTCAAATTTTACATGGTTTCCAGCCGCTGCATTACCTTCGGCAACATCAATGTCTGTAGCAATTTGGCCACTAGGTCTATATAAAGTATCTAATTGACACTTACCATGAATATGAGTTCTAAAATTAGAATTATGCCCTGTAAGCTCACCAGAAGTAACCCCAATATTAACTCCTCCAGTAGAGTGCATGTGTATTGCAGTTGGCTGACTGCTTGAATTGTCAGCAGTTCTAATCTTTACTCCATTACTGCTCTTTATATCTACACCGTATCCATTACCTTTAGCGTTAGTATTTTTCTGCTCTATAAAAATATTGTTATGCTTTGAAGCTGTATTGCCAGCATCGGCTAGTATATGCACTCCATTTGCAGCATAATTAGAAGCGTCTGTACCACCTGACTCAGTTGTTTTGTTATAAGATTCTACCAAAACACCTCCGTATTTTGTAAAATCAGACTTGCCTCCGATTGCCTTTACATTTTTAGGAGCATCTGTAGCTCCCTGAGCTTGCAAAGTTATTTCTGCCTCTGGCGTTACTTGTACGTTATTTGAACCAGATACATCTAAAACACCGTCAGTAGTATCAACAGTTGTTTTATCTAATGTTGTGTGTCCATTTACATCTAAATCGTTTACATTTGTTATATTATTATTACCATGAGATTGATTACCTGTAAAAGCGTTTCTACCGTCTGAATAAATTAAATTATCGTCTGCAAATGACTTAGGGTCGCTTACTGTTGGTGCTTGATTAAATTGATGTGAGTACCAAGTTCCGTTATATTTGACAAAATAAAACAATCCTTTACCATCTACCCACCTAATCGTCTCTTGTCCATCGTGGCCCTCATTAGCCGAAGGGTAACCTTTGCTAATCGTATTAAGCTTCTTCCTGCTTTGATTTATTTTGCGCTGAGTTACACGCTGCTCTCTACTCATATTCTACTTCAATCTTAGATATTTCTACATCACGAGAAGAGGCAGCGCCTGATGATATTTCAAATTGAATGAACTTTGCTCTACAGCCGATTCTAAATGTAGTTATCTGGCCATCTGTTTCATTATCATCATCTGAAAAATCTAATGTTTTAAATACGCTAGAACTTTTGTCAACATATACTTTTAATTTTGCATCTATAGAACTATGAATACCCTTATGAGTTACATTAATTTTTCTTACCTTAGATGTTTTACTGGCTTTGTTTATTTGAATATGATTTGTTTTATAAGCAAAATGTCTGTTCTCGTTCCCATTTACATCATGTATTTTTATTAATTTTGATGATTTAGTTAAGTTATTTTCATAGTCATTTGTAAGAATATATGTTTCCAAATTTTCATCATTAACAATGTTGTTTAAACCACTTGCTAATAGCAAATTAGAATCATCGCTATACACATGTTTACCCCATATAGTTCTTTCTCCAAATTGAAATGTAGGTATGTGCATATTATATATATTTTCATTAGCATCTACACCGATGCGACACAACAGTGTTTCATTTTTATAATCTATTTCAAACTTAGAAAGGGCTAATCTTGCTATAGCCTCACTTTCAATAACATCTAAAATATTGTTTCCTATAGGCATTACATTAAAATTTGGCATTAAAGCGTAGATATTCTTTTTACTCATAAAATATGCTATACCATTGTGCTGCACAATAGACTCAGGAGCTATACAACCAATATTAGGAGAGGTTTCAGATAAACTCCAACCTGATGGGTCTAAACTTGGTACATCTAATCTAAATATGCCTCGCTCACTAAACACAACTAAGTCGCCATTAAAATTAATTACACCAGTAATTTCACCACCTTGAGGGTCATCTATAGAGATAAAGTTGTCTAAAGGTATAACATCTGGTTGATTCATTTCACTATACATTAACCAGTTGTTATAGACCTCTGCTGCATCATCGGGGTCGGTAATCACATTACCTACAAATAAACGACCATTTAACTCAGCACCGTACTTATAATTTACCTTAGCAGACTTTACTCCATCTAAGTGATGTGGTGCTCCATCTAAATATCCTTTGTCGTACATATAGATATACACATTATTACTTGAAATCTCATATCTATACCCATCGCTTATGTCTATATCTACATTAGAACTATATGAGCCAAAATCTTGATTTAACCTAAAAGCTTTAGCGTTATTTTGCTCTATAATAGCGTTATTACCCGATGAGTCATACGCAACCCAGTTCGTGTATTTATTTGAGCTATAATCACCATCTGGGTCTACTATGACATCTCTACCAGCGTATGCTCTATTTTTAGTCCCACTACTTGATGGGTTAGCATTACCAGAAGTTGTAATAGTCCATGGCCTATCCCATGCACTGTTATCTATGCCTTCAGCAATAGCGGTACCAGAAAGTGGTGTAAGGACTAAATATTCATTATGTTTGCTAGTTATTTGATATGGACTTGTAACACCCGGTGTCGTAGCGTATTCACCTGAGCCACCAGTCCATCCGAAGAAAAAATGAGTATAACTGTTATATTCACTCTGAGTAAAATCTTCTCCGGGTATATAAACAATTTGTCCAATATTAGCAGCATCTAAATCAGCCCTATCACTATGTGTACTCTTTGTTTTTAGTGGTATAGCTTTTACAAAGTAATATGATGGTTCAACATTTATAGATGTTGAGAACGCACGATAAAGATTAATGCTGGTAATACGCTTATTAAAATTATTTGTATCTATATCTAATCTTATCTCAAATGCTTTATCGGCTTGCGTAGTCTTTAAATATGCGTGACTTTCGCCAAATAATGCTTCTTGCACTCCATCAAAAACAGGCACAGCTTTATAATAATGATGGCCTATGGCCATAGCTCCTGTACCCGCAGTTGTTTTTACATAATTATACTTCCATGTTAATGGATATTCTAATGCTGCATTTCCTGCTATATACCCAGCAGTAGGGTCATACTCCCCAAAAAAATATTCATTGTCAATATATTGAATGATTTTAACCTTGGTGTCAGCAAGAATTGCCCTAAAAGCTTCTCTATTTATTATCGCTCTTATTATATCGCTGTTAAAATCAGCTACACTGGTGAAAGTATTATTTACATTCCATAAAAGAACATCATCTCCGGTAGCAAATTTGTCAGTTACTATCCAGACACTTGCATTACTATTTGTCCATCTCCACAAATCGTATATAGCAACAGATGTTGTTGTTTTATATTCAGGGCGTAATGCCTTACGGGTCTCTAGTATTCCCGATTTTCTTATATTAAAATTTTTATATTCAGATAGTTGGCCACTATCCTCTGGGTCGTCAAAAGTGTTAAGACCTTGACGAAAATCCTTTATCTCTATTATTGCCATTATATAACATTATTTCGACTAATTACGTCCCTAACCACATAAGGGCCAGAGTCGTCTCTGTTAATAAAGGATGCACTAGCCTTATCAATGTTGTTAAGGTAAAGCTGTAAGTAGACTGAAGCACGATTTTCATCCTCCTCATCTAAGTATAATTTATATTTAGCATAATCAACTAAACTTAATCTAAACTTGTTTGGTATCTCTGGTTCTGTGCCATGACCAGCAACATCAGCCTGACTGCCATTTACCCTAGCATGTGTTATATCGTCAACAAAAATTTTCTCATCATTTGCAAAAGAACCGCCTGTAACGTCTTTTAACGTAAGAGTACCAGTACCAGCTATGTTGTCAAATTCATTTTTTACAATAGTAGCTGTAACACTTGCGCCATTATTTATCTCTAAACCACTTTGTAAAAGACGTTGTTTTTGCGAGCCTGTAGATTGAGTATCGTAGTTTACTTTTTTATATGCCCCAGCACTATCTAAAGCCTCCGGTATGTAACTATACCATATACCTACATAAGCACCAGAACTAGGAGCTTCTACAAAATATATCTCATTACCATGGGTAAAATAACAATTTACATGACCTTTATTTAAAGAGGTACCGTCTGTGTAGTATTCATTTATATCGTAAGGTTGAATCGGTTTAATTATTTCTCCATCCCAACTAACTCTTTTGATACGTATTAAATCGTTTGGTAATTCAAACTTGCCATTGTTTCCTGTAGAAACAAAAAACCATATTACTTTTTCTAAACACTGTGTACGTTCTACAAAATCAATTTCAGCTTCTTTTAAATATTCAACTACATTTGTAGTAGAATCATTGAAGCTGCGTTTTACTTTGTTTTGTAAGTCTGTCCAAGTGTATGCCATAGTATCCTAATTGATAGAGGGGGCACAAGGCCCCCAACTATCAGGTTAAAGGTTAAAGATTAATAACTAGCTGCTAGACCTTTTACACGACCCAACATCCTTGGAGCACTGCAAGTTAATGCACCTAACCAAAGGATTTGACCCCATGCTGCATCGTAGTTTTCTGGCTTTTTAAAACCAGTGAACGTAAAGTTCCTCTTACGATGGTGTCTGAATTGAACGTAATTCTCATTCAAGAAGAACATTTCTCCATCAGGACACTGATGGTCAACAACTACAGGAATACCACGATACTCAAGAGTTTGGAATCCAGCATCAGCAATATCGCTATTAACAAAACGTTTGTTTGGATTCAAGGTTGCTTCATAAGCATCAAACAACACTTGAGTAGTAACAATAAGCGTAGGTCTATCAGCTCCATAAGAAAGAGAACCAACTGCATCACGCATAATGTTAGGTAAGTAGATAGATTCACCAACAGCTGCTCTATCCATTCCAGCAGTATCAGCACCTTGAGCTAAAGCAACAGAGCTAGATGTTGTTATCTGAGCAAAAGATGGCTCAGAACCATCTGAAGCATGGCCAGTATCACTAAACTCTTTAGCATATCCAGCATTCCACCAGTCATAACCACTGGAAGTAGCACGCTCAATACCACCAAGCTTAGTTGCTGCACTACCATCACCAGATTGTGCATATCTCTGGATAATGTGCCCTAGTCCGTTAAAACCAGTTGCAGCAGCATTATTAGAACCATATAATGTAGTTGCATACAAGTCACGAATAGACCTTTCAGCATTCTTCATTTTAGCTTCTAACATATCAAGTACCTTCTCACTACCATCGTTAAGAGCTTCTTCTTTACCAGTGATACGAATGGTTGCATAAGCTTGCACCCAGTCATATTTTGCAGCAGAGAATTTCTCTTTCTCGTTAGTAGTTAGAGCATCAGCTCCAGAGTAGAAACCCATTGATTGGCTTCCACCTGAGCTGTCCATAGACGCATATTCTACAGGCTGTACAACTTCAGTACCACCACCATGAGGGATGGACTTCTTAAGCATACGGTATGTTAAAATATTTGTTTTAAAAATATTGTCAACCAGCTTAGGTATGTACACGTCCTGTGTCATAGCAGACAGATTATCATAATTTAAAGACATTTAAATCTCCTATTTAAACAGTTCGTAGTTATCAAGGACATGTCCCCGGATTTCACGATATTCTTTGTAATCAGGCACTTTTGCCTCTCTTACACCTTTACGAACACCATCCTGTACTGGGACTTCCTTGTTTTGTTTAGCAGATTCAATAGTAGCAATAGCTTTTCTATAAGCACTTTGCTCACCAGCATTAGCTTTATTAATAATATAAGCATCTTCTAATGTTGGTAAGTCACGCTCTAGCATAAGATTTATTACTTCATTGACTGCATCGTCACTACTTTGTAGTTCTGGATACTTCGTAACAAGTTCTTTAATGTCCTTCTCAACTTGCATTTCGGCTTTCATTTGAGCCATCTCGTACTTTAGTTCATCTACTTCCGTACTTTCACGTGGCTCTTGTTCTATTATTTCAGGTTCCGATTCTAGTTCAACAGGTTCATTAAAGAATGGATGTTTATCTGCATCCGCTCCAAGGTAATCACGTATAGCATCTACCAAATCCGAATCATCTTTCAAGGCTTCCCATTTTTTACGCTCGTCAGCAAGGGCTTGAGCTTTCTCCGTATTTGACTTTTGCCATCTATCCCGATTAATTGCTGCGTCTCTCCAACTTTCTACATCTTCAAGCGTATATTCGTTTCCGTCTTCATCAACGAAACCTTGCAATTCGGGTTCGCTACTTTCCTCTTCTTGAGGCTCTTCCGCTGCTGGTTGCTCCTCTATGGGAGTCTCTGCGGTGTCAGCTTCTACTGTAGCTTCGCTGACTTGTTCAGGTTCAGAGTCTGAAACAAATAATGATTCCAGTTGCTCTGTTGTAATTTTTGCGTTATATGTAGGACTATCATAAGCAACATTATCTGCTGCTTCTACACTGACATCCTCTTGTAAATCTTGACTTGTATCTTCTATCATAATTACTCCAGTTGGTCTACCTAGACGCTGTTAGTTAATCACTTTTTCTTTTTTTTAACTTTTTTCTTTAAGGCTTTTTTGTAAGCCTTCATACCCTCAGAGGTATATGGATATTTTTTCCCTTTGTATTTTGGCATTATTAGTAGCCTCTTTTCTTATTCACCTTATCTACATATTTATTATAAGCTTTTTTTAAAGCTCTTGTTGCTAAATCTGTACCTAATCCAGCAACTAATAATTTTCCAGCATCAGATTTTTTATTTTTACCTTTTGCTAACATAGTTGCTTGCACTACTTGTCCAGCACTTAAACCAGCAAGGACAGGCTTGTTAAGATTAACTTTTTTTAATTTTTTCTTTTTAGGAGGTCTTCCTTTTACAGAACCGTACGTCCCTTTACCTTCTGGCATAAATATCCTTATATTGTTTAAACACTGTAAGCAAAGTTCTTAAAGTTATACAATCCATATAAAGATGTTTTTGACAACTATTCCTGCCCAAATGGCTCCATTGCGGCTTGTTGTTGTTGCAAGATGTTCATTATCTCATCTTCATCAGTGCTTGTGCTAAGTATTTCTTCTTGCTTTGCCATTTGAGATGCTTGGTCTCTGTCTGCTTCTTCTTGTAGCTGTTTTTGCTCTCTAAGTTTGTCAAGAATACGTTGCTTACCCGGAAGTTCTATATTTTCTAATACAAACTCTGGGTCTTGTATAATACCAGCTTGTAAGAGTTGTAGAACCTTCTGTTCAATGAACATTTTATTTACCGGTAACATAGAACCAGTCTTACTTCTAACTCTCATTGGTTGGTCTTTAAACATCACGCCTTTATATCCACGCATTTCCATACCAGCATCTGTTGGTACGCTGACAACATGTTCTTCTGTAGATAGATTTTGTATCATTGAAAGCCATTGCGCTCCTAATTGTTGCACAGAAACATCTATTGCTCTACTTTTATACTCTATCTTTGTCGTTGCTGCACGTTGTAATGTTTCCGCCTGCACACCACTGGTAACATTCGGGGCTTCACGCCCTTGTGTTGCTCTATTTACACCGGATACAACTTCAAATATATCATACATCATTTGGTAAAAATTGAACACATATCCCGGCATTGGTGCTGGTGATACTTGTGCTACTGTACCCGGCCCCTTTTTACGAACCACACTACCCGGTTTATTTACCAAACTATCAGTAACTTGTGCTGTTTCATCTACTACCCACATTGGATTAGCCATTAAGTGGATGTTATCAGCAATTTGTGAAGCTACCCTGTCTAATCCTAGATTTAATGATTTTAGTCTTTTAGGTTCTGGCTTCCCATAAAAAGAGTGAGCCGAGCCGCCATTCTTGGCAACAACGAACGGAAAAGGATGCTGTATGTAATGCTGTTTATTTAAGAACGGGTAAGGGCTCGGCCCATCATGTAATAGACAGTCTCCAGCTATAACAGTTAGCCTACTGCCCGGGATTTTAGAAACTTGTGAGTCTGATTTTTCTGCATCTACATAGTCATGCTCACCGCTACGCCACCAACATTCTATCAATAAGACCCTTTCTTCTAAATCCTCAGCTGCTGCACCCTCACTAGAATATCTGCTCGTAGAATTAGTTGTAGGGTCGTTAATAACTACTTTAGTGCTATTATCCTGCCCTATGTCATTTATTCTTAATGCTTCAAAGTTTTCTAAGTTACTATCTGCTTTTACATACTGTGCTTTTTCTGGATACTTGTGTCTTATCTCATGTAGCGGTACTGGAGCAGCATAGATAACCCAATCTGCATTTTCTAATCTTGTTGCGGAAGGATTTACAAAGAAACTAAATGGGTCTACTACTTTACACTCCGGTAGGTCATCTTCACCAAAATAAGTCTTCATTATGCCAGTTCCGTACACTAAAAAGTCCATAATCCATTCAGACATGACATTTTGCATGTCTCTCATTTCCCATAGGTCGTCCATTTGTATCTGCATTGTTTCCGCTATCTTACGGTCTACTTCATCTGTAGAAGATGGTAATACATCTATTTTAGGCGGCCTACTGCTTAAAATCGGTATCATTGTATCTATTGCAGAAGCAATAAGGTCTAATGTCATTTGATTTTGATACTTAGGCATATTACTACCACGCCAGTGCTCACCAGCGTACATTTCTTCGGATTCCCTCCATAGCTTGTTTACATTGCTTCTTGAGCGCTTAGCGATGTCAAACATTGCGTTTATACGCTTTATAAGCTGTTTCTCTTTCGAGGTTTGTTGTTTATCTTTTGATTTATATTCTGCCATAATTAGTTATACATTTCGTTGTTATTTATTCTAAAACCCGGTACACACATTAACGTACCCATTTCCCAAATTTCATCTTCAGCTTCAGCTATTTGCATAGCTATCTGTTCTGCTTCAATCCATTTTATATACTCATCTGAACTGAGCACATCTTTAATTGAAATCCATTCACCCGTATCTTTATTCAGCACTTCTATGCCCTTATTCCCGGCAGATAGAAGTCTGTTGAAGCGAGTCTTTGTAATTCTTTTTCTAGCCATGGGGCTATATCCTTTTTACTTGGTGAGTATAATTGTAAAATCATGTATCTAAGAGCGTCCACAGCATGGTCTTCTGTCTTTGTATCTAAATCTTCTGGTCTATTTTTATCAAATACCATACTTGGTAAGGTTCTTATAAGATTTTCACAATTTTCAAAAATAAATATTTGTGGTTGTTTGGTCGGGTTTTCTTCTTCACCCTCCCAATGTAAATACTCTCTTATAGCTGCCCAACCATTTGGCCTGTTATTATTTGCTTTTACTACCGGGATTCCGGCTTGTGCCATTAAATCTGCTATAGACATGTGAGTTGGTATCATTGAATCCCTTTTTGTGACTCGCACAGGATTTCTAGCCCACATAGAAGGGTCGCCTACTGTTAAATGATAGTTTTCTGCCTCACTACGCTGCTTAATCATACGTATATGGTGCGATAATTCTTTTTCTGCTTCGTAGTGCTCTTTATAGATATATACATTACCATCATAATCAACAGCACCCCATAAACAACAAAATGGAGCTCTATATCCATAGTCAATCGCCCTATATTTATACCAACCTTTTGGTATTTTAAAGGGTTGTACGACATGAACTGCCCTGCGCCACTCTTTAAAGAACTGTCCTACAAAGACATCCCAATCTCCATCACGCCATGCCCGTCTCAGTTCCTCCGGTAAGCCATCCAAATATTGGATATATCCGGGGTCTTTTTTCATCAAAGTGGGATTATCGGTTACTTTAGCGGGAATGAAGATTCTAGTCCTTGTAGTTACTGGGTCTACGTATGTTTTTCCACGTGCTTTGTCTACCCAGCGAGCTTTTACCCAGCCCATTCCGGGCCCACCGGGGTTTGTAGTAGCAAAAATCTGTGGAGTTAAGCCTATTGTTGACCTTGCGGAAGAAACTAACCTTAAATATTGTTCTTCTTGCGGGATTTGCGTCAACTCTTCTATTAATATTTTTTGATATTCGTGTCCTTGATACTTTTCGTAAGCATTTTCGTCTTTTAAGTGGCCAGTTCTAATGATTGCACCCCCGGGAAAACGTATTTCTGAGGGCTGTCCTATGAATTTAGCGTTTAAGGGGCGATAAAATATTTTTGCTCTGTCTATCCAGTCTCTTAAATCTTCGACATTCTTACGAATAACAAGACCTCTGTACATTTCGTTTTGTAAAAATTCTGGTTCTACCATCCATGCAAGACCTGCTTCTGTCTTTCCGCCACCTCTTGAACCTCCGTAGAGGATTTCAAATTCACTGCGACTTAATGCTTCGGTCTGTGGGCCTTCGTGTGGTTGCCAAGCTACATTCATATTTTTACTCGTAGTTTAGACCTAGGGCATGGGAACCCAACAGGTACCCCCCGCTGTCCCTCGGCACACCCCACACCTTATTTATAGCGTGAACAATTTTAATGCAACCGCTCATATTGCTACACATAGCTGACACAATCCTGACTCAATTTTACTCCTCCTCCTCGATAACATCTGCCTTACTAAGACGGGTAGAGACATCAAGCGGCTTTTTGCTAGGCAATACGATAACGCCTAAATTGCTTGAGCCATTATCTATATTGAGTTCAGTGGCCTTTAAGGACGGTATAACCTTATCTATAAGCTTTAATAATACATCTTTATACAGGGGATTATCTTGGCCCTCCTGAATAATGCCAAGGGCTTTATTTATAACCATTTCCCGGTTTTCACCCTCGAGAATCTTAAGCTTTCTTGGTCTACCGCCTCCGGGCACAACAGAACCGGGCATAAATTGCCCCTTAGCGTTCCTAATGGGCCCAGCCTGAGCGGTTTTAGGGCCTTTTTTAGCGGTTTTTACTGGTTCACTATTTAACATGTTTAAACACTCTATTAATTGATGAAAAATACTATACTATATACCTGTATAAAATAATCATTTGACAACAAGTTTAACAAATAAACTAAAATAACTATTGACAACAATATATATTAATTTATAATATTGCACAACGCTGAACAATTCAGCACATTAAAGAAAGGACAATTATGAGACAATTTAAAACTAGGGAACAATATTTAGTAGCAATGGCCAAAGAAATAAACGAAGTATTCTTCAAGCCAGCTGGTTACCCAGTAGACTTGAGCAAAGTCAAAGTATCATGCGGCTTTACAACTCAAGGCGGAAAAAGAAATGCTGCTATCGGTCAATGCTTTAACGATAAAACAAACGGATTCAATGAAATATTCATCCATCCAGTTTTAGCCGATGAAAGTCGGGTAGGTGATGTTTTAGCTCATGAAATGATACACGCTTATGATAATTGTAAACATGGCCACAGGGGCCCATTTAGACGTATTGCCAAAGCTATTGGCCTTACTGGTAAAATGACAGCTACTATAGCAAGTGATGAAATGAATATTAAACTAGCTAAGATACAAAAGAAATTAGGTAAGTATCCTCATGAAGCTTTGGACTATAAGCCAAGGAAAAAACAAGGCACAAGAATGCTTAAAGTTGAGTGCCCTGACTGTGGAAGCGGCCATAATGAATACGAAGAAAAATACTTTGTTAGGTTGTCAAGAACTATGCTTGCAAAGGGAGCCCCAATTTGTGGCCAGTGTTGTGAGTCATATATGTGGGAAGTATAAATAATAACACGTTTAAACGGGCTAGTCTTTATGGCTGGCCCAAAGGAATTTTATGAAAAACTTAAATAAAATTAAAATGTTACGGGGTACTGACTGGATAAGACACGCTTGTTCACCTCATGGCGGTTCATATTATAAGATAATTAATGACATAAGGTTTGATATACATCAGGTAGCTGAGTACACCTCAAGAAAAAATAATCATTATAAAAAATGTTATAGAGTAATAGCACAAATAGAAAACGGATATTTAGGCCAAAGAAGAAGATTTAAAGATGCTATGGCCCTAGCTGAAGAAACAGCCCAAAGATTTTTAATAACAAGATAAGGACAAACAAAACCATGGAATATAAAATAAACATATTAGACCATAAAAAAGTAGAAAACGAACTCATGTTCAGATTAGAACAGTTCAATTACAGAGTAGAGCTTGCGGCTGCTGCTATGCCTATTATTGAAAGATACCAAGGCAAGAAAGTAACAAAGCATATCACAACCGCACTGGATAAAGAACTTTCCAAGATATTGCCTGAAGAGAAATTCAAAGGCACATATTTAGGGGGCGGCTTTGCTCATCATAATCCAAAGGATACCATAAGATTCCAAGGCACTGGCCTGAAGGGCGAGGAGTGCGGTAGGGAGCTGCATGGCTGGGGCAATTACTTTGAGATTCATTTGGCTGATATAAAATATGGAGATAAAGAAGCTTTTGTAGATGAAGATGTAAAAAATTTCAGATGGAACAAGAGATACACAGACTACAAATTAATACACAAAATAAGAAACGAGTATTTTGCTGCGTTAGAGGACTGCGAAACAATAGTCAAAGAGAACAACGAAACATACAAAAAAGTACAAGAGATGTACCGCAAACTACAAAGAAATCACGAGGCAAATCAGTACGCCTTTAGATAGGACACCGCAAACCCTAGCCGGGAGGGTAAACCCGGCAAAGATTTTTTTTAGTAAATTAAACACGTTTAAACAAGATAAGGACAAATAACATGAAAAATTTTGACGATAATAAAACATATTGGAACGATGGCGGCAAACATCAAGAAAGTTATGATATTTTAATGGAGGCCTTAGTACCCCATGAAGGAAAGGCAAAAACTAAAGAAGGGGAAGTATTGAGAGCGGTAACAAATATTACCTATGATTATTATAATAATGGTAACTGCAATATAGCTCATAAAGTAAATAAACCTTGTCACAATGAAGACTGTTTTGAAGATTCAGATGAATGTATGTGGTGCGGAGGAGATGGAACCGTTCTATCAAATCCAAGAATATCTAACGACCATTGGGCGAGCCAATTAAGTGCTATAAGATATACAGTACCAAATATCACAGATGATTTAGACAAAGTTATTCAATTAATAAAAGACCCTGAAAAGCATTATAATTATGCGTATGACGGAGAAGAACAAATGCTTTACGAAAACCTATTAAATAAGTGTATAGAGTGGGTTTTAACTAAATATACTATAACCGAAGAACCAAGAGTTATAAAAAACAAATTGACATTGCATTAGTAAATTAAAGAGACTGTTTAAACGGTCTAAACAAGTAAAGGACAAACACAGTGAAAAGTAGAAAAGGACAAACCACATGCCAAACAAACACTGCACCACAACACAGGGAGCCATCGGAGAGCTCCGGACAATCATGAAAATAATACAAGAAGGCTGGACAGTTTACCAACCATTAATAGATATTGATGGCTGCGATATGATAGCCGAGAGAGATGGAATATTAAGAAAACTACAAGTAAAGTTCCATACTACGTCAGGTAATTCAGAAACTTCTATTATTATTTATTTAAATGATAAAAACGTAAATGCGGACTTTATAGCCATACCAATCGAAAGACCGGAACTAGGTATCAATGAAGTTATTTTTGTTCCGTATGAAGGCCAACAAACGTTAAGTATTGCGTTTGAGGAGGCAAAGAACAACCAAAAGAAAGGAAGGCGTTGGTATAAAGATTATTTAGATTTATACTAAAGACGTTTAAACGCTATGAAACCAGTATTTATAAAAGTTGAAATAACACCGGAAGAACACACTAGCGCAAAGATTGCCGCATTAAAAAGCGGTATATCTTTGCAAAAGTGGGTAGGGTTAGCAATCAAAGACAAGCTTAAAAAGAGTTAATCTCTTTTAGTGAGTAATTGATATAATCTATTTTCAAGTATATCCGTAGGAATACCCTTATTCCTGTATTTTTTTATTAAATGTCTATAAACAGATTCAATCGTGGTCTGTCTCATGTTCGGATTACTTTTTGATTTAGTCTTCATCTAGGTTTATTCCTTGGTATGGGTTAAGTCTTTTTGATTCATTTGGAAGCTGTTGAAGGCGCACCTGACAATTATTTTGCTGACAGATGCGCCATATTTTCGTTTGGATTCGTCTTAAAGTCTCTTCGTCCTTAATGTTAATTACTAACTTCATCTTCCTTACATCTTGGGCAAAGCTCTTTTTTCTTTCCATAGGTTGGAAGATTCTCATATCGAGCAATAGACTTTACATTATTTCCGGGCCTAACATGCTCCCATGTCCTATTGCAAGGCTTACAATATTTGATAAGTTCGTCCGCATTCCGCTTAGCTCTAAACTTTACTGTCCTTACCTTATGTAACCTTGACTGCTTTTCTAATATCCAATCTATGATGTGCATTATTTACCCCACTTATCTTTAAATACGGTCATAGCAATAACACCATAAACAGCTAAATCCATGAATGTATCTTCAATGGATTCACTGTTTTCCATAGGGTTCTCACCATCCCTGTTGTGGAGTATGTTTAGAAGACGCTGCACTTTATCATTCATCCTGATGGAAAGAGCAAGCAAGGCCAACTCTTTATTTCCACCCATGCTGATATTACCGGGGCCATAACAAGACTGCTTAACTGAAAAAAGCTCTAACATGAGCTGCGTAACATCTTTAAAAGATGCTATTGTTTCAGGATATTTGTCTTGCATTTCTTCCCGTATATCATTTGTATATTCAGGATGACCGCTATTTGCTTTTAAAACAGAGGCTGCATACGTCATACTTGTATCCGCCTCATTGTATTCTACTTTCTTTGGGTTCATGATTTGTCCTTTCCTTTTAGTTTGTGGTATTCTTTTAATTCTTTTTCAAGTTCTGCAATTCTTTTTAAAGCGGTATAAGCATAGCTTTCTGTATTAGCTATAAAACGGGTATTACCCATCTTGCGTTGTTCAAGCTTTACTATGTCGCCCATGATTTGTCTTACAAACCCAGCAAACCAATCATGATATTCTTGTATTAAATAATCTGCCTTGTTTAAACGCTCTTTTATGATGCCATACTTACTGGCCCAGTTCAATATTTTATCCATTCTTTTTTGTATCCTTATGTTTAAAACCAGCTCCTAGAGGATGATTATCATCCCATGTACTAAGCTTCATAACTATATAACTCTCACCCCTGTCTGCTCTCATAATGGTCATGTCAGAATTACCGGGGTCAATCCATTTTGGTATCGCCTTTCTGCGTTTCGCTTGAAACTTCCACATCACATTATCTTTAATAAAGTAACCATCTACATCCTCTTCCATACCCATACTTCTACCATCACTACCCCATGCTCTTTTTGTTTCATAGCCTCTCTGTTTAAAATAATCAACAAGTTCTCTTTCGTATGTATTTCCTTTTGTTTTCGATTTACTTGCCATGTTTAAACGCTCCAATCTGGTTCAGGCTCATTCATATCAATTCCACAATCTTCGCATGTAAGAGATTCAGGTGCATTATTCTCAGGTTCATACGGTTGATAGTATAGATTATCGTGACTACACTTCTTCATAAGTGGGTTCAAAGTCTGGATTGATTCTGTAGTTAGCTGCAATTCTTCTATTTTCTGCTGCAAATTCTTTTTCATTAATCTTGTCCCAAAAGACTGCAAGCCTGTCATAATATTGGTCAACATTGATTTCTTTCTTTTGTATAGCACTAAACCCCCTTTGCATTAATCCTGTTAATTCTTTTTGCTGTTCGTTTGTTAAGTATTCCTCATCATCTTCCAATGAGTCTATAAAGGCACTGCGTACCTGACTGTTACTTTCTCTGCGTATCTCACTCAAAATATTCCTGACCTTATCCAATCTCGGTAGTCTACCTTTCATCTGGCCATTAGGTTGTTCAGTGATATATATTATTTCTACCATACCTTTTTTAACAACTTCATCATTATATTGACCCAAGAGCTCAATCCACGTGTCCGTTTGCTCTTGTGTTAGATTACAAGCTGAAAAGTCTATAAGCTTATTCAAGTAATTTTCCGCCTCTGCTATACTTAGCGTTTGATTTTGGGACATTACTTAACCTCCTTTCATCTTTAGGGCGTTTAAACTGTTTATCTCTACGGAGAAAGTTTCTAAATGCAGCCTCGTAATCTGCATAAGGTCTTCCCCCCTTTTGTTTACAATAGTCTGTAAAAGTTCTGTAGATAAGGTCTACATCAATATGGGCAAATTCAGGATTAGCTTTACACTTATTAAGAAACTCATCACTTAATCCTTTGTACGCTTTTTTTGTATTTGTTTTTTTTGCATATATAGTATTATTACTTTTATTACTTTTATTACTTTTATTCTGTTTGTCCCGCCTGTGTCCCGCCTGCGTCCCGTTTACTGGTGCGTTGCTGTCCCACTCACCCTTTGGTGATAGCTGGTAAGTCTCGTAATTATAGATACTTATGAGCGTGAATCCCTGTCCCAAATCTGTCCCACACATGCCACGCTTTTTGAGAAGGGTAAGAAATCGTCCTACTTTATTCTTGTCCCACCCCCAGCGAGTACCTAGCTGCCTGTAACTCTTTGGAACCTGTCCACGTTTTACATTAATGACTTGATTCTTCCATACAGTTTCATGGTCTTTAAATGCTGCCTGCATGATTAAATCAACCCAAGCCTGACCCCTGCTAAATGGCTTTTCTTGCCATAACCAATGCTCTTCTAATTTTCTAGCTAACAAAAAATATGGTTCCTTTATATCCAATTAACCAATTCCTCTACCTTAATTAGCTTCCCCTTGCTTTGATTATCATCTCCGCCCATCCTATCTTCTTTGTCTCTGATGATTTCCTTTAATACTTTTGTTTCAATTAATATTGTAACGTTTTTACTATTTGACTTATCTGGTATAACAATAGCGTAATGACTGGCTTCGGTAACAGATATTCCACTTGGCTTATCTTTATACATATATTCCACAAATACATTTCCAGTGTTTGTAGCTCCATAATCTGTCTTGACTTCAATAGTATCTAATTGTAATGTTTTTAAAAGTTTGTTTTCGTTATGCTTGCCCTCGGCAAGGTTTATATCAAATCTGCTGTCAGCAAATCCATCAGCCCTGAGACCATCTAAAATCCAATCTACTTGTTCTTCTGTCAATTCAATCTCCACGACTCTTCCTCATTTGTATATAATAATGTCTAAATTTGTTAAGTAATTTTCTGAATTTCTCAGGAGGCACATGACGTAAATCAGTGCCCCCCAAGTAGTTACGTTTAATGTGGAGCGTAGTAGGGATACCAATACCATCAGGATAATCCAGTTGTGCTAAAGCGTAACTCTTTGCACATTTCTGCCATGCTTTGCTCCCAGAGTAATCCACCAATTAGAATGGTAAATCATCATCCTTTGGTGCTGAATCACCAGCCTGTGGCTCACTGAACTTCAAAGAATAGTATTTAACACCTTTCTTTGACTCATTCATCCAAGCGGCTACACGCCACTCCTTGCCACCCACTTTACAGTTTCCTGTTAGGTCTGGTGCTGTTGGTTTACTCTTCTCTTTATTTTTAAAGAGACTGCCTGTTTCAGGCTTTACTTCGTACTGTTGTGCCATAGCTATGCACTCCTTTTCTGTTGTTTAAGATATGATATTGAAAAATCTTCGGGGACTTCAGGCTGTTTTCTAGGCTGCCAATTCTTCCCCTTTTGTTTTTCATAAAGATTTACAATGGCCATCCACTCATCACGTAATTCATCTGTGATTGGCTTTACTGTTAATTTGTATGTGGGGTCTTTCAACCATCCATCGTTTGTATATACGTTTCCTATATGCGTGATTTGTTGCTCAGGAAAGTGAGCGTTCCACAACATAGCATAGGCAACCCCTTGAATGGCGTGCTCAGGGTTAGGTTTGCCTGTCTTTAGGTCTATGTAACAATTAACTCTATTCTTATTATTTTTACGTGTTTTAAAGCTTGCAAATAAATCACCTGTCCCAGCCCATAGATAATTAGGGTGCCACAACATAATTTCACTAGCAAGTATCTCAGGTTGTTTTTCTTCACAAAATGCCACATACCCAGCTAAATGCTTTTGTATGTCATAACAAAGAGAATCTGCTGAGTCATAAAAAAGCTGCCACATCGTGAACCTACTTTTATTAATCTTCATCATTATCCACTCTTTATTAACTGGTGCACCATAGTGCATTCTATCTACACCAATGTGCGTAATTGTGCCTTTGAGTGCAGCTGTTTTACCTTCTGGCCCAGCAAGCCAACCTTTGTTTTGCTTCCATGCAGTAAGCCCCGGTTTATTTAAGATATTTAAAAAGCTGGTAGTGGATAACTTTTTCCATGGGTAAAGGTCATCCAATTTATATTCCTCTTGAACATAGTTTGTATTGATAGGCACGTAGTATCTATTCCCTCCACTACTTACCATCTTACACATAATAGGTGTTTTATTCATTGTTTCTCCTGATAGTTATTAAAGCTTGCCGCTGAGGTCAAGAAAGGAGGAATAAGAAACCTCAGCAGCTGAACAGAAGGCCACGCTATAGGTAGAGAGATTGGGGATGCGGCCCTCCAATTATTTTTAGGAAATTCTCTGGCTATTCCAATAAGCATTAAGAGAATCACCCGGTATGCGAAAGGTGCGATAGCCACGCTTAATTACATTCTTTATTCTTTTTGTATGAATGTCTTCTAAGATAGCGGCCTTACTTACTTTAAGTATTTCAGCAGCTTCTTTAGGGCTATATATTTCTTCTTGATTAAAAATGTTTTTCATTGTACCTTTATGTATCTTTATGGTTTAATTAGTATTTGAATCATAATTGATGTGCAAATATAAACATAAATGTACTATATTGTGCAAGATAAAATTGGAGGATTTTATGGAAATGCAAGAAATATTGAGAGCCTATCGTTTAAGAAATGGATATACTCAGGGCCAATTTGCAAAGATTTTAAGTATACATAGAAACACAGTTGCTAACTATGAATCAGGGAGAACTGAAGTACCAGAGATGGTCAAAAGAAGGTTTGAAGTTTTAGACAAAAAAGAAGAAAGGACAAATGAAGTGATAGAGAGTGCAGCAATAAGCAATAATCAAAAAGACTATTTAATAGAATTGCAAAAAGAAAAGATAGAACAATTAGAAAGTAAAATCAAAGAAGATGAATCTGTATATGATGGTATACAATCTGATATTGTATTTTCTTTTGAAGTGAAATTTAGTTGGTCAATAAAAAATTTCGGGGTAAAAGTAAAATATCTTTCTCAAGATAGTAGTTATATACCAACAATGGCTAAAAAATTAGGTTATACTGAAGCACAAATAATTAATTTTTTACAAATAGATGAAATGGTGGACTATAAAGACCACAATATTCATCAATTAAGGACTCAAAAGCAAAAAGAAGAAATGCTTGGCATAATGGATAATTTTATGAGAGCATATAAAGCCATTAAAATGAATACAACGATGCTTGTAGCTGAAATACCAGTTTTATATACTCATAAAAATGGTACAATATTTAAAGCAAATGTTGAATATAGAGTAAACTGGGTAAAAGGAACTGGCACTGCACATATTAGGTGGTTGTCTGAATAATTAAACAGTAATTAAATAGAAAGGACAAACTATGATTACAAAAAGAAGTAATGGTTATTATTATTTTATATATGGTAGCAACGAAAAAGGCAATAGGGTCAGAAAGTCTTTAAAGACTACCAATAAAAAAATAGCAGAAAAGTTAGGAGCGGCATTATACACCGAAATAATGCTCCAAGAAAACGGAATAGCAACAAGTAGTTTAAACGTAGCGGAATTGTATAAAGAATATTATAATTTAGAAATACTTCCTAAGAAAACAAAAGCATGGGCTGACAGGGTTAAAATAGTAATGAATCACTTAATAGAATATATGGGCACAAAACAAATAAAGAACGTGAGGCTTATTGATATTAATAAATACATTAATAATAGGCTCTCTGTTGTTGCTGGCACTACCGTTAAAAAAGAGCTATCTATTATTAAAAAGATGTTCGAGTATGCCCACAATAACACATATATATCCAGTAATCCTACGATAGCCGCAACAATAGGAGATGTAAAGAGTAAGGATGGAGAAAATATACCTAAGGACGTTTGGGAAAAGTTAATGCGTTTAAACATCCCAAGAAGAGATAGGATATTTTGGAACATTTTATATTATACAGGTTTAAGAGCTGTTGATGCTGGTACTTTAAAAAAAGAAGATGTAGAAAATGGTGTTGTTAATCAGAAAAAGACAGATAGAGATGTTGGTATTTATTTACATCCTAAACTAATAGAGTATGGTAATGAGATATATGAGATATATATACATAAAGGAGACAGAGATAAATCAAGAGAGTTATTACAAAAAAAATTAGAAGGAATGGGATACCCATTAAAAAAATGGAACTTACATAGTTTGAGACATTCCTTCACAACCAACCTACAAGAACTTGGGTTAGGGCTCGAAGATATTAAAAACCTTACTGGGCATTCAACAAGTAAGATGGCAAGTAAGTATGCTCATGGCGGACTTAAACTACAGAAGCAATATATTGATAAACTCGTTTAACCATTGTGTCAGATTTGAGTCAGGTAATGGCTATTTATGCGATATTTTGAAGGACAATGAAGTACAATCAGAACCCCCCAAAAACACAAAAGCCCCCGTCAATAAACAGGGGCTCTCGAGGAGTGGGCGTTGAGAGATTCGAACTCCCGACATCTGCCTTGTAAGGGCAGTTCCGCAAGAGAATCTTTTTAAAAATTGTGTCAGATTTGGGATACAAAAAAGCCGGGGAGAAAGGACAAACAATCAAGAACCCGGCTTTAAGGTGTTACGTAACTACGTAAATTAATCTATTAATTCAAAATGAACAAGGTCGTCAAACCCGTTATCTTTTGTGGTGCGTTGTTCTGCGCCTCGCATGACATCTTTATCTAAGCTTGGGGATGACCAGTCACCTCCCCAGCGAACGTTGACTCCCATTTTTGCAGCTATGCCTAATACAAAGCCACCGAGATAATGGAAGTCGTCCCTCGCTTTCCAATCTATCGGGTAAGGTGCAATATCTACAGCCTTACCCTCTAAGTGCTTACTAAATTTGGTCTTTGATTTTCCTTGCGCCAACAATTCATTTTGTCTTTTCTCAGAACGCAAACCTTCAATGACAGTAATATCAAAGTATTTCACCACTTCATTTAATACATTGATTAAACGACTGTCTACACCGTTTAAACGTTCTTTGCTTCGTTTGCCAAACCTAGGCACTTAAAACTTCCAAACTAATTTTCCGATTGCAACAATAACATCCATACATTCTTTTGCTATTTGTTGCTGCTCAGATTTACTAATAGAGCCATCTTTCTTCGCATCATGATATTTCTGTGCTACTTCTTTAACCTCTTTTATTAAAGGCTTATACTTAACTGCGGCCATTGTTCCTACAGCTCCTAGTATAATAACTAGCATGTATGCGGCATTACTAAGTGATAACCATTCCATTATTGTTTCTCCTTGAGTATCTGTTTTATTTCAGCGATGTCCTCCATCATCATATCTAGTTTATATGTGATTAGCTCTCTATCAGCAACCACATCTCTTTTACTTGCTTTCAGCTCCATGTCTCTTTTTATAGCATCTATATCATATTGCATGAATCCAAACGCTAAAATCATCGAGCATACTAAAGCAATAATTGTAATTATATTTTCTATGGATATATTTGTATTCAACTTCATCTAACAGTTCCACTTTCTAAGGGCTTTGTTTATTCTACTATTTGGGTCATTAGCAGTTTTACTACTTGTTAATTTTTTCTTCATGCCGCTCATTCTTTTACAAAAAGCTTTACGCCTATGGTAAGCTTTGCTTCCTTTCTTTAGTTTTGAGGGCTTTGTTGTTACAGCAGTTTTTAACTTGGAACCGGGATTGGCCTTTCTATAACTAGCAACACCAGCAGCGTTTAAACCACCTGATTTGGATTTGCCTTCTTTTCGCTGCCATGCTGGTGTTTTATAACTCATTACTTCTTCTTCACAATCTTTTTAATTTTGTTGTTGTGTGTGCGAGCATAAATATATTTACTGTCTTCACGTAAATAATCTCCATAATATTTTTTACCGCCATACATCCAACTTACTTTTTTTATTTTAGTGTTTGCCATTTACTCTACTCAAACTTCCTTTTATTTCTGATACCTGATTATCTAAATCATTTATCTGTCTAGTTAAATCATCAAATTTTCTATCAGTTCTTTCGTCAGTTTTATTCCATCTGTCTATAAGTTTTATTAACATACCTTCAGTATTCTCAAGGGTTTCACTCTGGCCCCTGTTCTCCGTTTTTAGGTCGTTTAAACTTTCTGCCTGCGCAGACCCTCTTTTGTTCATAGAGTAAACCATATACACTAGCAAAGCCCCTACGACACCTATCATACCCGCTTCGCTGTAAATCGCTAGAAAATCCATTATTCTTTTTCCTTACATTCATCACACAACCAACTATCTAATTCATGAATTGGTTTTTCACAGTCAGCACAATGATTCGGGGTCATCGTACTCTCCGCAGTTCCCGGTTAATAAAGTAATTATGATTAAAGTCATCTTCAGTTAAGATTACTTTCTCTTCCTTTTTTTCTTTCCCCACGACAAGGGATTTAAGTTTAATTCTTCTTCGTACCATTTTAATTGTTCTTGCATTTGTGTTATCTTTACTTCTTCTTCTTCAATATGCTTTTCTACAAGCTCTTCAATGCTGGAATTAGCAAGTTCCATTCTTCGTTCAAGGTCTCCAATTCTGTTCTCAATACGTACGTAACCCAGACTAATGAAAATAACTCCAGCAATAATTTGGCCAAGCCACTTGATGTTAAGACTAATCCGATAATTATCGTCAAGTTTAGTGACCCCATAACTCCTGTACGTTTTTTCATCGCTCATATAGTAAGTATGATGCCGCCAAGTACAAGTATTACAAAGGCCAAAACCTTAATAATGTCTTTAATGTCTTCACTCACTAGACCACTCATCCTTTTGCATTTCAGCTATAGCTTCACTATGTGATAAAGCAGTAATACCACTTGTGCCTTTTACTGCATCTAATGTTCCATCTGCTATAGGTAATTCATATTTAACTAATACTTTACTACCATCGTTATTCCATCTTGGACTTCCAAGTTTGCCTAACTTAAATGCTGACTCTTTCCAAGTTGGAGATTGCAATGTAGTAGTATTTACCACCTGCTCTGTGTACGTATAACTTTCTTCTTCTTGCGGTACAGAATGAGGCTCTGCGTTGAGTTTTTCTAATAACTCAGCTTTGGTATCACTTGATGAATAATCTACGTCACAATCGTCCATATACGCCTTTATCTCTGCTTTTGTGTTATCATCTGATGGGTAGTAATCATATTTATCTACCATCCTTGTAGCACTACGCTCTTCATCTCGATATGTGTATTCATTCCAAGATAATCTATCAGCTTTTTTAAGTTTAGCAGGTAATGCTGACTCCCACTTTGCTTTTGTTAATATTAAATATGTATTAGTCATTTTTGTGTTTACCTTTTTGGTGTTTATAGTTTTTCTGAATTTCAGCTAATGATAGTTCTTTATTGTAGACTCTTAGCTCATCAATCATACCATCTGCATAATAATTATCATATCTACCTACATGAACATTTGCACTAAGGTTTTCCATAGAAACATAAGTTCCCGAGTTGTCAAGAGTAGTTGCAACATTGCTTCCATTAATATATAATTTTATTCCTGCGTTTGCACTTGAACCACCTCTTCCATCATAAGTAGCACACACATGAAACCAAGAACCTTCATAACTCGCTAAAGAGGAATTGTAATTAGCTAATATATAATTATTGCTTACGCTTTCATCGTATAATTCAAATGATAATTTATTACTTAAGTTTATCCATAATATATACTCTGCACTTGTATTGTATATTCCTTTTGATATTATTGGAAATCCTGTAACATCGTTAGGTTTTAACCAAGCCTCAATACTAAATGGTAAATCACCATTACTATCTCCAAAGCTAAACACTTTATTGTCTGGTATTTCTAAATACTCATCAACACCATTTAACCTTAACACATTGCTACTTGGATTAGTAAAGTAAAACCCAAGTCCATCTCTGTTTGAGTTAAGTCCTTCTCTGATTGTTATAGAATCTGGTGAGCCTTGTACTGTGCCATTGTTGCCAACGCCACTTCTATCAGTCCATGTAGTTACACCATCATTTCGCCAATATCCTAATAAATATTGTCTTTCAATTTTTAAATTTGTTATAGTAGCTACAGCAGTATTTGCAGTAAGTGCAATCATTAAACCACCATAAGATGTATTAGCATAAACAGTTTCATTAAATGTTCCTGTAATTCCTGTTTTATAAGTTTCTTGCCCACCCCATGACTTTAAATCGATATTTCCTGTAGTTACTGAACCTTGAATACTTATTTTATATAATCTTGTATCGTTTTCAAAAGAGCCAGTCAAAGTCCTTATAGTGCCATTATCTGCTGTTGCAGTTATTGAGGTCGCAGATGTTCTTGTTGCGTTAGAAACTTGATTCCATTGAGTTGTATCTGTAAAATCATAACTACCACCTAATAAATCAGTTGTGTCTATAAATTGACTATGTGTAGTAGCATCTAATGCGATACCATCGTTGAATAGTTCTTGGACTTGAGTTTGATTAAATGCAGAATTAAATATACTTGCCTCATCAAGAAAACCATGATACTCCATTTGATTTGTGTGACCAATACTTAATCCAGTAGTTTCTAAATCAACTGTTCCTCCACTACCAGCAACAGGAGAAGTTTGCAAAATACTATTAACATATAGTTTAGCAGAATCTTGACCACTATTTCCCTGTTCTGAAGTATCATACACTAAACATAAATGAACTAATTTACCTATATCCCATTGGTCTGCACTTAAATTCCATTGACCACCATTTCCTGCTCTTGGGCTAAACATTATTTGCCTTGTATTGCTATGCAATCCTAAATGAAAATCTCCGTCTTGATAATAACGACCACCAATAATTCCTGTCCTGCTTTCACTTATAATTTCATCTGGCACTAACCATACTGATATTGTTACTTTTTTACCAAAATTAAATGCTTGTCCTGTACTAACATATTGATTTAATAAGTGATTTGCTCCAAAATACATCTTCTGATTATATTTCATCAATGGTACTTGTGGAACTACAGGTTCATTTACAGCAGTCTCAAATCCAGATGAGGATACTCCTACTTCTTTGAGAGATACATTATCTATTTTAATATTAGTAGTTCCACTACCAGAACCTCTTTTTAAACCAAAATTAGTATGTTCTGCAACAAAAGTTGTAGTATGACTTGCAACTGATGTGCTTAATGTAACAGTTGGGCTATGATATGTTTTTATTGTACCACTTGTATATTCAGTTATATCGTATTTTAATTGATATGTTTTCCCAACTACTGCTTTATTTGCTTGTTCTATATATTGCAAAGTACCTGTAGTGTTAAAATGAGCAACATCATTAGAAATTATATTACTTGCATCTGTCCATCCTGTAGCACTTGAAAAATCTCCATTAGTAATTAACTCATCCCCAAAGAAATTTGTAGTAGCGTGGTTACCCATGAGGACTTCTTTGAAAGATAAATTTTTAATAAAAAATATTTGCCCAGAACCCATATTTTTTTGTCTTAATAATCCACCTCCAATACCTGTAACGTACATTGTATGTGATTCAAATTCTGTATTTGTTATGTCTAAAGCTGATTTTTCTCCACTTTCATCAATAGCTAACTTTACAGTTCCTGTATTCACCTTTGCTTCAAAAGTAAACTTATATAATGCTGTGCTATCTGTATTGCGGTCAAAATCATCTGTGTTATTTAGATATAAATACGCACCATTTGCATTATCTACATAAGTTACTTTTATTGCTCCGTTATCATTTTCTAATCCATTGTTATCATATTTTGTCCAACTACCTGTATTCGATGAATAGGTAGTATTAAAAAATTCACTACCCAACTTCTTCTCACTATGGTCATATACTATTGATTGTGGACTCTCTGGCTTTCCACCCTCAATCATAGGATACCAAGCTACAAGGTTATCCTGTACTGCACTTGGTGTGTTTTCTGGTTTCTTGTAAAGTTCTTGTACTTGTGCTTCTGTAAGAGTAGTATCAAATATTTTTACATCTGTCATTTTACCTTCGTAATGCAACCCATTTTCGTATTTGCCTATCCATAGTTTCTCTGCTCCAGATGCTCCCCATTTACCTGTTACATTAACTATTTCAGCTCCATTTCTATATCCATATACTTTAGTGCCATCTGTCATCATTACATAATGTTGCCATTCTCCAGCACTTACAGGAATTCGAGTGTCTATTTCATCTCCCGTTGGATAATAATCTCCTGCATCATTATCATCATTAATAAAATTTATATATCCATTTTGATAGCCAATTATTACTGACCTACAAATACCTGCATTTTGGTCAAATAAATATTTATCACTCGTTACATCATTTGGATTAATCCAAAAACTTAAAGCAAAATTATCTGTAGTAAATGTTTGGTTAACTTCTAAATAATCACTTACCCCATCAAATACTAATGCTCTGCCACCATGTACATCTGCGTGGTCTGCAATGTTAGCAGTAAGTTTAGGAGAGTTTGCGTATCCAGAATTAATTGTCGTAGCCATTATTTAAGCACTCCTGTGTTTGATAAAACTTCTTTTACTGAAACGCTATTCAACACTCCATCAAAACCAGTGAACCCAACAAGATAAAATCTTGAACCAGTTCCTGTAATATATTCTGTTTTAATTCCAGCAGTATTAAACGTACCTCCATAAGAGCCTACATTATTTCTAATAGTTCCAGATGTTACACTATCTATGTCTAATACAACTTTATATAGTTTTCCACTATTAATAGTTATATCTTGTTTTAATTCTATTGTGCCAGATGTATCCCAAACTGCTTGTCCATTTACAAAAGATATTCCTGTACCTATAGCTGTATCGCTTCCAGCATCCCATAAACTTTCATCAGTAAATTCACCATCAGGAATTAACTCACTACCTAAAACTTCGCCTGTAGTTGCATCATTTGTAACACCATTTGCTGAACTACTACCATCAAGTGGATAGTACGCAACGATGTCGTTAGTTACTTTTTGTACTTTTACGTCATCAAGAAATAATCTACCTATATGTGTATTATCATAAGCAGTTGGTAAAAATTGTAAATAATTATTTGCAGAGCCACATACAATATAAATTTCTTGAAATTCCCATGTATCGTATTCTGCAACTGTTTTATCAACATTTCCTGCATCACCACCTACATTTGTAAAACCAAGACCAACAATAAAATCTTTACTTGTACTACCTGTTTGAGCTTTTCTTGCATAATAACTTATTTTATATAGTTCTCCATCTACAGCATTGCTACCGAGGTCAAACTGTGCATTAAAACGACCAGATGTACTTGCATCGTTTATATCAATACAAGTCCTACCATCAATTGTAGCATGTGATGTTGTTCTATTTGATGAAGTAGAGTTAGTTTGGCTCCAACCACTTATATCAGAATCAAATGTACTATTAGTAACATAATTCTCACTTAATGTACTCTTTACATCAGCAGGAATCTTTGAGTATGAAGTAGATTCCATAACAGATTGTATTTGTGCTTGAGTTAATGCACCTTGCCATAATCCAACTTGTGCAAAAGAACCATCTAATGCTCTTGCAGTAGAAAAGTCTTGATTTCCTACATGGAGATTTGGTGTATGACTTCCGAGGTCTGTTC
>Ga0196899_1000119_pt1 | contig 39956 bp, 64 predicted proteins | sample VirMetDEL_Sep_01_FD_169095 | JGI IMG/M metagenome (GOLD analysis project Ga0196899, IMG submission 169095) | Aqueous microbial communities from the Delaware River and Bay under freshwater to marine salinity gradient to study organic matter... | ecosystem: Environmental > Aquatic > Marine >... | reverse complement strand
ATCTTAACATTCTCAATTAGCACTCGATACTGAGAATCCCCGCTAGTTGATTCTCAGCGATTCTCAACAAAGCGACTGCTATTGCAACCGAGAATGACTCTCAAAAACTATTGCAACTGAGAATCACTCTCAAAAACTATTGCAACTGAGAATCACTCTCAAGAACTGTTGCAATTGAGAGTCATTCTCAAGAGCTATTGCAATTGAGAATCGTTTGCAATAGGGGGGGGCAGTATTGCAAATGAGAATCGTTCGCAATTGGCGCGGGGAACCTGCACATATATCCGCAAACAAGTGATCGAGTACTAAAAAGGGCCCCCGAGGTATTACGGGAGCCCCAGTGTTTTGCGTTGCGTCTAAGCGTCAGTCGATTTTGTCTTCGATTTTGATTGTGAGGTCCGGCGCTTGGATATTGACGACTTCAGTGGACTCACCGATAACACGTCCAATGGAGTCCAGGACCTGGGAAGCAGTTTGCAGCTGCCCCTTCTTCAGAGCCTGATGGAAGAGTTTGGTACGCATATGTTGAAGCCGCGCGAGCATATTTTCGCGATCAGCCTGCCAGTCTTCATCAACGAGTTCTTTTACGGCTCGCCAATCGCGCCAAGCGGTTTCAATTGAGACTTGTTCTTTTTCAGCGTGATCGTAAACAAGCGCCCTTGCCGACAGACCATCCAGCTGTCTGCGATAGAGGCGTCGGATGCGCTCTTCACGTATTTGCGTGGAGCGACGTTCGGTAAGGCTCATTTAAGGGTCAACCTTTTTCTGGATAATAACCTCCAATATGCCGCATTGGCACGGTAGGAGGGGGGTAGGGGTCGAAAACCTGTGTATTGTGATAGGCATGAGCCAAAATTCGCAACCCATCCAACTTCGCTGGGCGCAGGGCGAAGTATTTTCATGCAAAAAACGATTTCGCGTCTTGGTCGCGGGTCGAAGATTCGGCAAATCGTACCTAGCTTGCGTCGAATTGCTGCGTGGAGCGATCAATCGTCCTGGGGAGACGTTTTTTTATTGCGCTCCGACGTATCGGATGGCAAAGGACATCGCCTGGCGTGTCTTAAAGAAGCTTGTTCCAAAGGTCTGGATCAAGACTAAGAACGAGACGGATCTACGGATCGAGCTGATCAACGATTCAACGATCGAATTAAAGGGTACAGAGAACGCAATGGCGCTTCGCGGTCGCAGTTTAAGCGGCGTTGTGATGGACGAGGCAGCTTTTATGGATGCAGACGTCTGGTTTGAGGTTATTCGCCCTGCTTTAGCCGACAAGGAAGGCTGGGCCTTATTCATTTCAACGCCTGATGGGACGGCGAGTTGGTTTTATGACCTTTGGTGTTATGTGGAGGAGGATCCGACTGATTTATGGCAGCGGTGGAGCTTTACGACAATTGACGGCGGAAATGTCAGCAAGACTGAGGTCGAGGCAGCACGTGCTCAGCTTGATGCTCGAACGTTCCGGCAGGAGTTTGAAGCGAGCTTCGAGAATTTAAGCGGATTAGTAGCGATCAGCTTTAGCGACGAGAATATATCGACAGAAGCAAAGGATATTTCGATTCAGCCGTTGCTTTTAGGGGTTGACTTTAACGTTGATCCAATGAGTGGCATTGTTGCGGTGAAGGACGGTCATACGTTGTATGTGTTTGACGAGATCATGTTGACGGGCGGTGCGACCACCTGGGATTTTGCGGAAGAGGTAACCCGTCGATACGGTGTGGAGCGCAGGGTAATTGCGTGTCCTGACCCTACGGGCGGAGCGCGAAAGACTAGTGGAGTGGGGGTGACGGACCATGCAATTTTGCGAAAGAGCGGTTTTACGGTGCAGTCACCGCGATCACCGTGGAAGATCCGCGACAAGATTACGGCAGTTAATACAGCGTTACTAGATGCGTCTGGTGATCGACGTGTTTTGATCCATCCACGGTGCAAGGAGCTGATCAAGGCCCTTCGTACCCTCACCTATTCTCCTGGAACGGGTTTGCCGAACAAAAATTTAGGCGTTGACCACGCTTTTGACGCATTTGGGTATTTATGTTTGCAGCAATTTAATCTGGCGAAGCCGGAAACGCTGGGGACAACAAACTACCGTCTTTATTAAGGGGCGGTTTTTCTTCAAAATAGCTACAGAAGGCTGCAAAAAGGTGGCCTTCTTTTTTGGGTTCTGGAAATCCAAAAGTGCATTTTGAATACTGCCAATGCTCGCACATCGGGCATCTTTTGTTGGTGCGTCGAGGCAGGTCTGGGCGAATTTCGCCGTAAGTTTTGCCATTACGGATGTTACTGATTACGACATGAACGACCCCTAGTTCGTTTGCGATGGAGCGATCAGATTTGGCGCTTTCGAGAACATATTCGACGTCTTGCGTCCCAAGGCGCCGGTTGTTGGCGGGAGTTTGTTTTTTCATGTGACTAGTGTACTACGCTAGGCGTTAAAAAGCCTTTGGGATGGCTAAGATTTGCTTGATAACCGTTCAAACGGTATCGATCGTCCGTTGCCCGGAAAGCCAGCGGTGAGGGGGTGTCAGCGCGCGAGCGGCTCCTAGCTTTCCACCCAATTCCATGGCTAAAATCGGTGTAAATACGCCTTTTAGCCATGCCTGGCCACTACGGCTCCAAGAAGAAGTCCAAGAAAGGCACCAAAAAAGGTGGCAAGAAGATGTGACGAGTTGTGACGCGCAAATTTCGCAAAACTCGCAAAGACCCCAAGACTGGGGCAGCACAGAAGTACCTTTCTGGGTCAAAAAATCGAGCCGCTAAGGCGGCTGAGATTAAAAAGACTGCAGCAAAGTACAAGCGAGGCGAAAACATTGACGTTGCTGCAGTTAGTCGTTCCAGGAGTTCTCAGAATGCCAGCAAAGCCGCTAAACGAAAAAACAAAAAAGGCCCTAAAAGAAAAGGCTGAAGGCACTCGCTTCACTTATGGCGAGTTGGCTCAGGTCTATCGTCGTGGGCAGGGCGCATACCTTTCCAGTGGCTCCAGAAACGTCTCTATGGCGGCCTGGGCGATGGGTCGAGTCAATAGCTACATGTCTGGAAAAGGGGGTGCGCGTAAGGCTGATTCCGACATCTACAAAAAGTCCCGCTCCAAAAAGCAGAAGTAATGGCACTTACGATCAACCGTGGCACCAACCTTGTTGAGTACCACGAATCAACACCTCTCACCTCTGTTGATGATGCCTTTCAGGTTCACGCAGACACCAGCTGCTTTTGCTTTGCCGCTGTCGTCACTGGTGGAGCGAACTTCACCCTCGCTTTAGAGACCAATTTCAATGGTGGTTCCGAGTGGTTCACCATCGATACCAGCAAAACAATCAACGCTGATGGCCAATACCTCTATTTTTACGACGGCAAGCCATGTAACAACATCCGAATGAGGATCTCTCACATTTCCTCTGGAACGCCCAGCGTCACGCCACACATTGGGCTTACCTATCGCGATTGAAGAGCTAGACTCAAAGGCATAGACCCTTCCTTATGTCTAATCATGGCTATCCTCCGTGGAGAACAGGGGGCTGTTCAGTTTGACGCTGCCGGTTCTACTAACGCCACTATTGTTGGCACCCGCAGCTGGACGCTGAACATCACCAAAGAAACCCTGGATGTCACCGATCACGGCGACACTTTCCGGACTTTTGTCGGCAGCATGATTTCCGGCTCTGGCACGGTCGAACTGGTGTACGACCCCGATGCCACTGGCCAAGCCTCTTTTATCGAGGACATCATGACGACAGCGGACACAGCTGACGCCACCTTCGAGCTGTTTACCACGGGCACCACAACTGGTTCGGATTCGATCAGCTTTGCTGGAATCATCACCAGCATGGATATTGCATCCACAGCCGGTGATTTGGTCGTTGTGACTTGCAACTTCATCACCAGCGGCACCATCACTTCCAACCTTGAATAAGGTTTGACTGATGGTTGAACGCGGCGGCGAAAAATTTGAAGGCTACAACAAGCCTAAGCGCACACCGAGCCACCCTACGAAATCCCATGCCGTTTTGGCCAAGGAAGGGGACGAAATTCGGTTAATCCGATTCGGGCAACAGGGAGTCAGTGGCTCTCCTAAGCGCAAAGGTGAATCTGCAGCCGACAAACGCCGCCGTGCTTCATTCAAAGCCCGCCACGCAAAAAACATCGCACGTGGCAAACTCTCTGCTGCCTACTGGGCAGACCGCGTGAAATGGTGAAATGACTTATTCCGTCCCCGGCCTGGTACGTACCCATCTCGTCAGCTCTTCCTACATGGGAAGTGTTGACAGTCCGTTCGTCCGCACCAAAGCGGTGATCAACCAGATGAAAGGCTGGGAGATCATGAAGGCCGTCACCTCTGGGACGGAATACCTCCGCGAAAACAGCGAAACCTTCCTTCCTCTCGAACCCCGCGAGGATTACACGGCCTACCTGGCACGTGTAAACCGCGCTGTTTTTTCGCCTTACACGCAGCGCCTAATCAACGCCGCCGCAGGTCTTATTCTCCGCAAACCAATCAGCGTCGAAGGCGACCCCTACTGGACCGAAGTCTTCAACAAAAACGTCGACGGCTGCGGCTCAGACCTCGACGAATACGCCCGCCGCAAAGTCGTTTGCGCGCTTACCTACGGCCACTGCCACACCCTTGTCGATTTCCCCGCACCTAGCGATGCGCGAAGCCTTGCTGAAGAGCGTGCTCTTAATCGTCGGCCCTATTGGATTGAAGTGGATCCAACCAGTATCTACGGCTGGCGCTTGGACCGTGAAACGAACTACGGCAGTCTCACGCAAATCCGAATCGGCGAAAAAGCCGTTGTAGCCGACGGTGAATTCGGCGAAAAAGTCTATGACCAAGTCCGTGTCATCGAGCCAGGTCGTTATCGCATCTATCGTCAAGAGGAGCAAAAACAAGAAATGCAAGGGCAGTTTCCATACCCCTCTGCATTCGATCAATCCGACGCTTCAGCAGACTTTGAGCTGGTTGAATCAGGTCCTTACAGCCTCGAAGAAATCCCTCTGGTAACGGTCTACGCCAACAAGGTGGAGACCTTGGTGAGCCGTCCCCCACTGCTGGACATCGCTTACCTCAACCTGGCCCACTTCCAGCGTCAAGCCGACCTAATCCACAGCCTCCACATCGCCTCCCAACCCGTCCTTGTCCTCGAGGGCTGGGACGATCAAACCAAGGACATGGCCGTCAGCGTGAACTACGCCATGGCGACCCAACCCGGCAACAAGGTCTATTACGTCGAGCCCGCGTCGAGCGCTTTCGAAGCCCAATCTGCAGAGATCAAGGAACTGCAGCAACAAATGGGCAACCTCGGCATTTCAACTTTAGGCCACCAAAAATACGTCGCCGAGTCTGCAGAAGCCCGCCGTTTAGACCGCATGGACAGCAACTCAATGCTGGCCATGGTTTCCATGGACCTCGAAGCTGGTCTCCAAAAAGCCTACGATCTGGCTGGTACGTACCTAGGCATCGAACCTCCGACAGTAAAAATCAGCCGCGACTTCGACCTACAACGTTTGATCGGCCAAGACATCACTGCAATGGGTCAGCTGTTTGCTGACGACATCATTAACCGCGAAGAGTTCCGGGAGATGCTTGTACAAGGCGAGATTCTACCCAAAGCAGCGGAATCACCTGACGACGGTACAGTAGAGGAGTAGTAGCAAATTATTCCCCATGGGACTTCGTTTCGAGGAGATCAACCCTCCCAAAAAGGAAGAAGCGCCTGCAAAGAAGCCTGCAGCCCGCAAAACCAAGTCTACTAAAGTAGAAGAGTCAACTGATTCCAACTGATGGAAGAACAAGTCATCCAGGAGACGCCCGTGGCGCCTTCTGAACAGCCCGTGGCTGCGACGACCCCAACTCCACCTGTGGACATTTCTGCTTACGAGCAGCAAATCGAGGCGTTAAAAACTCGTGCCAGCGAAGCTGAGGAAAGATTCCAGGGCATCAAAAGCAAACTCGACGAGGTCTACAAAAAACAAGACGATCAGCGCCGCAAAACCCTGGAAGACCAGGGCCAGTGGAAAGATCTTTGGGAAGAGGCCAACAAAACAGCTCAGACCAAAGAGCAACAGATCGCCGACCTGCAACGCCAACTCGACGACCTAAAAGCGTCGAACGAGACCGCAGCAATGAAAAACTCTGCACTCTCCGCCATCAGCCTGGCTGGAGCGATCAATGCAGAGCAGATGCTGCAGTTGGTCCAAAACAACCTGACTAAAACTGCCGACGGCAGCGTAAAAGTTTTGGACGGCGGCGTTGAACAGGACCTCAACATCTACCTCGCCAAGCTAAAAAATCCTGGTTCGGGGTACGAGCACCACTTCAAACCCAGCACTCAAGCCGGGATGGGTGCAAAACCAAGTTTGAATACAGCCAATGCCGCGGGTATCGCTAATCCGTGGGCAGAAGGTAGTATTAACTTAACAAGGCAAATGACCTTGGAAGCTACCGACCCCGATCTTGCAGCTGTGCTCAAGAGAGAGGCAGGTAAATAGTCCCCGTGGGACACCACTTCAAGTCTGTGACTTGAATCCCGTAAACGTTATCACTGGAGCTTGAAATGGCCGCCCCATTTCAGAACTATTCCGGCGGTGTCCTTCTGGCGGACATCGTCAAGCGCAATAATCTCAGCACTTATGTGTCTGAGGCCATCAAAGAGCGCAGCCTGTTCATCAAGAGCGGCGCTGTTGTTCGCAATTCCCTGCTGGATTCCCGCTCTGGCGGCACCCGCATCCAAGTTCCTGAATTCAACCCCGTGTCTCCCACCGAGGAGATCATGGATGGAACCGCCACTTGGGGCACCAGCACCGCTGGTTATCTGACTCCCCAGAAGATCGGCACTGGCACCCAGATTGCAACCATCTGCCATCGCGGTTTCGCGTATGCCGTGGATGACGTTGCAGTTCTGGCTGCTGGCGAAGATCCAATGCTTCACATCCGCAACCAGCTTGCCGACGCCATCAACAAACTGAACAGCGCCCGTCTGTTCTCCCAACTTGCTGGTCTGTTCGGCACCGCTCTGTCCGCTAACGCACTGGACAAAGCCGTTGCCGCTGCTTCTGGTGGTGCGGAAGCCAACTTCCTGTCAGCCGCCAACGTGGCCGAAGCTCGTTCCAAACTGGGCGAGCGCGGCGAAGAGCTGGACACCCTGATCGTCCACCCCTCGGTTGCCTTCTACCTGTACCAGGTGGGAATGCTGACCTTCTCCACCTCTGCACTGTCCGCTTCTGGCGCAGTGACCTGGGGTGGTGGCGGCGTGGGCATCGGTGCTCGCGAAGTCGGCGAATTCGCCGGTATGCGCGTCATCGTTGACTCCCAGGTCAACACCGTTGCCCCTGGTACGTCTGGCCACCAGCGCGAGTTCTACTGCTATCTGGTCAAGTCCGGCACCATCCTCGAGGGTGTGCAGCAGGACCTGCGGATTGAGGCAGACCGCAATGTGTTGTCCAAGCAGGACGTCCTTTCGGTTGACTACCACTCTGCTTATCACGTGATGGGCACCAAGTGGTCCGATGCTGGTGACAACCCCACCAACACCGAACTGGCAACCGCCGGTAACTGGGCTGCTACCTACGACATCGATCTGATCCCCATGGTTCAGATGACCGTCAACAGCCCCCTGGACACCACCACCATCTGATCTTTCTTGATCAGGCAAACGGCCCTACCATTAGGTGGGGCCACCTTCTTTTCTTGCTATGGCTGCCACAATCAACGCCACCCTGAAGAGCGCGACAGCCAATAGCTATGTGACATTGGCCGAAGCCGATTCATATTTTGAAACCGTCCCAGACAGCACCACCTGGGACGACAAGACTGACGACCAAAAAAACCGCGCTTTGATTTCAGCTACGCGCTGGATCGATAACCAAGTTTTTTACGGTGATCGTTGCGACGTTGAGCAAGCACTGAGTTGGCCCCGCAACAATTACCACGTCGATCGAGTCGAGCTGACTTGCAGTGTCATTCCTGCCGACATCAAATACGCTACCTACGAGCTGGCACGTGCCTTAGCCAATGACACGGAGTCAATTACAGGGTCTACCGGCGATACGGGGCTATACGAAGCCGTCAAACTCGGCGACCTGGAAGTCAAATACAACACTGCTAGCCAGGCTACGGGAACAGTCAATAACGTTTTTGATGTTTACCCGTGGCTGCAGTCTTACCTTGGTGCTTACTGCCTTGGCGGCAGCGGCAGCTATCAAGTCCGCTTGGTGAGGGGTTGACATGCCTGGAGCATTAGACAAAGCCTTCCGAGATGCAGCCAAAGCAGTGGTTTCGGAACTTGGGAGTAGTCTCGATACGACCATTGACTACATTCGCAAGTTTGATGGCGAGTATGACGTAGCCAAGGGCAAGTACGAGACTTTTGATCGTCCTTATTACAACTTGCCTTGTCCAGTTGAGTTTGTGAGATCAGAGGAAGAGGAGGGTCGTGAAGAGCGGCGAGCTCGGATCTATATCGCTCCTGAGCAAATTGGAGGCAACCAGCCTACGCTTCAGGACGAAGTAGTCTTAAAGTTTGCTGGAGCGGACCGCACCGTTCAGATTAATAGCGTGCAGACGTATCGAGGCGGGCAAGAGTATTTGTATGTTTTGGGGGTAACGTTCTGATGGCGCGTAAATTTGCTAGCACAGATCTAGGCGACTTTGAAAGCGATTACGAAGCGTACTTTGATAGAGCGTTTAATAACCTAATTGAGCTAGCGCTTCGCAAGCTAGCGACTAGCGAAAATAGTCCTGTCTATACAGGTTATTTTGCTTCTAGCTGGAAAGCAGGAAAAAGGCAAATCCAAAGAGAAAGCAGAAAGGTCAGCGATCGGAACCGACGCACTAAAGAGCCTTGGGCGACGGTTTACAAAATTAAGACAAGAGGCACGGGCGACACGTTGACAATGTGGGGTGTAAAGAAAAATCTTGGAGAAATTCAGCCAAGGTTTTCTCAGGCCCCCAACTTTAATTTCAAAAAAGACAAAAAAGTGTACATTGGCAACCAAGCCAATTATGCTCCTTACGCTCTTGAAGATGGAATGACAATTGCGTTTATTCAGGGCGAGATGAAAAAGCTAATCGACGACACTTTCCGGGAGAAACCCATCTTGGGACGAATTGCAGTTGGTGCGGCGCCTGCAGTTAACAGGCTGTCGGGCACTTATGGCGTTTCTTACGAGCCTCTTATTGAACCATGACCCTTGTAAATGCTAGAGCTGCTTTTGAGAAGGCAGTCACCGACGCAGTTGTCGCAGCGGACAGTAGCGTGCTGATGATTTACGACAATGTTCGGTTTACGACGCCAGGCAAAACAAAGAAATACGTTTCGATGCGAGTGACTTTCAACCAGTCAACGCTCCAAAACCAAGGCGCTGCTTCTGACTATTACAGCGGCGTGATTCAATGCAACGTCTATGTGCCCAAGTCTGCTGGAACGTCTGTGCTGGCTGCAATTAGCGAATCGGTGATTGACGGTTTGACCTCAGTCAACGCAAGCAACTATGTGGATACATATAGCGTTTCGCCTAGGGTCCTAGATATAAACGGTCCTATTCCAATAGAGGAAGAGGATAGGTCTCATTTTTTAGGCATTGTGTCTTGTCAGTTTACGGCAGTCCTGTAGTATATTGATCGAAACGATAGTGCTGTATGCGCGCGACTGAGCTGCTGCGAAACAAGTTTGGCGTTAGCCAGCTTTATAAGCATGAGGTCAAGGATGGCGACGAGGTGGTGCTTGAGGTGTATTGGCACCCGTTGACGATTGCCGAGCGTGAGGCGATCCAAAAGAAATCTAACTCTGATGATGCCGGTGATTTTGCCCTAGGCATGATGATCGAAAAAGCCCTGGATGCTGACGGGAAGCGTCTTTTCCAGGATGGAGAAAAAGCTGCTCTTCGCAATGCTGTCGAAGCGGCTGTGCTGCAAGAAATCCAACTTGCGATGCTGGCTTCTGGAACGGAGAACAAAGTGGAGGACGCGAAAGCAGCTTTGAAAAGCAAGCAATGATTGGTACTTTATTTATTTTCTAGCCAAGGAGCTGGGCACAACGGTGTCTCAGCTTGCTCAGTCGTTGACGCAAGAAGAGCTGGTCGGTTGGGCTGCTTATTTTGAGCTGCACAACGAGCAGCAAGAGAAGGCAATGGAGCAAGCAAAAATGCGCCATGGAGCGCAAGGCGTTAGCAGGAGGTAAAGTGGAGCAATAGGTCTTTGGTGCGGGCTTGTGGCTGACTACGGCGTAAATATCGCGGTTGCGGTCAAGAACTCCCAAGCGATCACTAAGCTGTCAAGAGACACCAAAACGCTTAGTGGGCAGATTGATAATGTAAACAAGAACATTGAAAATTATTCCAATTTGGTTGGCAAGGCCGTTGTCAATTCAACGGCAAACTTTAGTAGAGCCTTGCAGGACGCTGCTGAAAACTTAAACAAGGTTGCTCTTAATGGAGACAAGGCTACCCAAGCTGCAAGAGAGTTTCTTGACGCGCAGTTGTTGAGCAATCAGGCACTAGAAGAGCAAAAGCGACTGGTTAGAGAAGTTTTTCTGGCCGGAAGGCCTGTTCAAGCAACTCCGTTTGGTCCTCAGCCCTTCAGCCCTCAAAAGCAGTTGGCGGACGAAGGAAAAGCAAGGGCTCGCCTTCTAGCAATTCAGGCTGATAAAGAGTCAGGATTGCGTCAAGAAAGGTTTCAGGCTACATCTGACTTTTTAAACAAGATGCACAACCTAGAGATAAGTCTGGGCAAAAAAACTAACAGCATAGAAATTGATAACATAATTAAAGAGTTTGAGATTAAAGAAAGGTTTGAAAAGGAACTATTTGACAATGCAATAAAAAGAGACAAGGAAGAAGGAAGAAGATTTATGGAGCAGCTTGGGTTTAGAAAAACTGCAGAGTTGCGTGCAATAGAGGAAGTTGACAAAGCAAGAAAGAAAGCAGCAGGCGAGGCCATAACCCTTATTGGCCAAACAAGCCCAATCGGTGGAGCGGTAGGCATTCCGGGCAGTCCTGCTGCTTTGCGTGCTGCTGAACGCGCCCAAAGACTTAGATCCGCTCAAAGTAGTGCACTAATTGGTGGGGCGTTTCCGTTGCTGTTTGGTCAAGGCCTAGGAGCCTCCATCGGTGGCGGATTAGGCGGCTTTGGCGGCGGAATGATTGGTGGCCAGTTTGGCTTTGGCGTGTCTCTGATTGGAACGCAGATTGGTTCAATGTTTGACCAATTTGTTTCTGAAGTGGCAGTTCTTGGTCAAGCTCTAAGAGATCCAACAGAAGCTTTAAGTGCTTTAGAAGAAGCAGGTTATAGGGTAAGCGAATCTATTAAAACTTCCGTACAAAAGCTTATAGAAACCGGAAAAGCGTATGAAGCCCATCGTATTGTTCTGGAAGAAATAGAAAGAACTCTAGGCCCGGGAGCTGTTGGACAGCTTCAAGCGTACAAGAATGAAACCGAAAGACTGCAGGATCAGTACAACGAGCTAAAAGCTGCTCTAGCAGCCGAACTTCTCCCGGCAATGGTTGGGACGGTATCGATAATTAACGAGTTAATTGTGGCCTTTAAAGCTTTAGTAGATTCCCCTGTAGGTCAGTTTATACAAATGATGAGTCGGGGGATGATTGGTATGTTCTTCCCGGGTCTAAACGTATCCTTGAAAGCTTTTGAGATGGTTCAAGAGCGAGGAAGAACACTGGGTAAAGCTGCCGCAGGGCCTTCATTAGCTCCTGATTTAGTAGAGTCAGACAGGTTAAAAGCACTCAATAAAGAGGAAGAACAGCGAGCAATTATGCGGAAAGCGGAGAAAAAGCATCAACAGGAAATGAAACGCCTAGAGGGCGAGCGCGCTGCAGCACAGAGAAAAGCATCTCAAGATCGTCTACAAGCTGAATTAGATTATATAACTCTTCAAGAGCGGATTATCAACTTTGAGCAACTACAACGACAGAAAGAAAATGCTGCACTTCAGCAAAAACAAGATTTAGAAACAAGCATAAGTTTACTTAGAATTGAGTACATGAAAACACAAGATGAACTTAATAGTTTAGGCTTAGACGAAATCAGTAAACTTGATATTACTAGAGAACAAATTAACGCTATTTTTGAGATAGAAAAGAAACTACTTAAAGAAAGACAAGAACAAGAAGTATCGCAAGCTAAATCGATTAAAAACCTAAAGTTAATTGACGATAAGTACTTCTATCTGCTAGGAAATCTAGAAGCTCAGAGGGACTTAATGCTTGACTTGAATGACCTTGAGCAAAAACGTGCAGTGACTGGCGCAATACTTGCCGAAGGATTTACGCAAGAAACATTGGAGGAAATGTTCTCTGTTGAACAAAGCATAGATAAACTTATTGAAAAATATCCACTGCTTGGTCAGGCTGCTGATGCAGCGGCCAACATGATGACCTTTGGCATCCAGTCTTTTGTCGATGGAACGAAGACTGCAGAAGAGGTGTTTGCCGATTTCCTCCGCAGTATTGCTGACATGCTGATGCGTACCGCGCAGCAAATGATCGCGCAGTACATCGTTTTAGGAGTGGCGCGTGCCTTTGGCTTAGGCACTACACCTTCTTTCCCGTCCTTCCAGTCGGGAATGAACGCCGGTATTCCTAGCGTTGGCGATTACGGCGGCATGAATTTAGCCGGAAACTTTGGTGGTTTCCGTGCTAACGGCGGCCCTGTTGGAGCGGGACAAGCTTATCTGGTTGGCGAGCGCGGGCCAGAGTTGTTTGTCCCTGGAGCGCAAGGAAACATCGTTCCAAACAACGCGATGGGAGGCTCTAACATTGTGGTGAACGTCGATGCATCTGGATCACAAGCCCAAGGCGACAGCCAACGCGGCAAACAACTTGGCGCTGCAATCGGTGCAGCTGTCCAAGCTGAGCTGATCAAACAGAAGCGACCTGGAGGACTACTGGCAGGCTAATGGCTACTTTTGACGATCTAGGCGTAGGCACCACTACGGGTGGAACGACACCTACTTACGGCGCGTTAAAGCGTAGCCAGCCTAATGTGCGGATTGCGCAGTTTGGCAGTGGCTACAGCCAACGCACCACCTTTGGCTTGAATCAAAACCCGAAGGTTTGGAATCTGACTTGGAACGTATCCGAGACTGATGCGGATGCGATTGAAACTTTTTTAGACGCTAGAGGCGGCCAAGAAAAGTTTGAATGGACGCCGTTGGATGATACGACAAAGTACAAGTGGATCTGCCCGGAATGGGAAAAATCGATTCCGTACCTTGACCGCGCTACCATTACTGCAACTTTTGTCCAGGTGTTTGAAGCATGAGCACACCGCAAAAGATTCAAGAGCAGCTTCAGTCTCTGGAGCCATCGGCAATTATTGAGTTGTTTCAGCTTCAGTTGACTGCGGCAGTGAATGGCGTCGATTCGACGTTTTACTATCACGCCGGAACCAATGAGCTGACTGCTGATGTCGTTTTTAATGGCATCACCTACGCGGCCTATCCGATCGAGGTTGACGGATTTGAAGTTAGTTCTAAGGGCACGCTGCCTCGTCCATCAATGCGGATCGCCAACGCAAATAATGCAATTTCTACATTACTCGTACTCTATAACCCACTGCAGGCCAAGGTTACGCGCATCAGAACCTGCAAGAAATTTCTAGATGCTGTCAACTTTTCAAGTGGCAACGCAACTGCAGATCCCACAGCAAAGTTTGAAGATGAAATCTGGTATATCGATCGGGTCGCCAATGAAAACCCGCAACTGGTTGAGTTTGAACTAACCAGTAAACTAGACCTTACAAATCTTGCACTACCGCGACGGCAGGTACTGGAGCATTGCCCTTGGAAGTATCGCGGAGCTGAATGCGGGTACAGAGGTACACGATATTTTGACCTTAACGACACAGCAACGACGGCGGCAAACGATCAATGCGCCAAGCGTTACACCAGCTGCACTAAGCGATTCCCTACAGGGAAACTACCGTTTGGAGGCTTTCCAGGTGCCCGACTTCAGATGTGAGGCAGAGGCTCATGCCACAAGAGAATTACCACGAGAAGCGTGTGGCGTTGTGGTGGCAGGTCGTTACATACCTTGCCGTAATATCGCTGATCATCCTGAGCAAGACTTTATCTTGAATCCTGTCGACTATGCACGCGCTGCATTGACCGGAAAAATCGAAGCTATCGTTCACTCACACCCTATGGGTGGAACGGCCAGCTCAGCAGATCGCTCAGCGTGCCAGCAGACCAAACTACCTTGGCACATTTATTCCATGCCAGATCAACGATGGTCAACTATCAATCCTTGCTAGGCCGCCAGTGGGATTATGGCGTTAACGATTGCTTTTCGCTGGTGCGTGAATGGTACAAGCTGCAAGGCATCGAACTGCCTGAGTTTGCACGGCCTGAAGAGCTAGAAGTTTGCGACAGTATCTTCCTGCAAAACGCAGAAGCGATCGGCTTCAAACAGGTTGCCCTGGAACGTAGATCACCCGGTGACATCCTGATCATGAAGCTTGGTACGCGAACGCCGATGCACGCGGCGATTTTGCTGCCTGACGAGCGGATTTTGCACCAGCGGCAAAACTCTCTAAGTGCAATTGAACCGCTGCGGCGGTACTATGTCGAAAGGATTGCAGCAGTGTTCCGCTATGCAGCAGGTCGTCCGACTGCTGGGTGATCTGGGTGAACGGTACGGCACCGAGCACACCTACTACGACCTGCGGACGCCTGCGGACGCAATCAAGCTGCTGTGCATTAACAAGCCGAAGCTGCAAGAAGAGCTGGTTCACGCCCATGAGCATGGCGTCGGCTACCGCCTAATTCAGGCTGGAACGGATCTCGGTTATGACGATCTGCAGCTGCCGCTTGGCAGCAATGATTTGATTTTGACGCCTGTAATTGCAGGCAGTGGCGGTGGTAGCACAACTCAGATCTTGGCTGGTGTTGGTTTAATTGCTGCCTCGTTTTTGCTTCCTGGCGCTGGTTTGTTTGGCACAACAAGTATTTTTGGCGTATCTGCAGCTGGCGCAACAGGTGCTGGCGTAATTGCCGGTAGTGCGTTTGGCACAGCAGTTGGCACAGCGCTTAGTGCCATTGGCGCATCCCTTGTCCTCAGCGGTGTCTCGCAGATGCTGTCGCCGCAGCCTGTCCTTCCAACTCTTAGTGGTGGTCGCATACGGGGTAGTGGCGAGTCTGGTTCTACTGATGGTCCGCAATCTGTTGTGCGCGGTTCGGATGGTCGGCAGTCATATATGTTTACAGGCGCCGCAAACACCGTCGGCGTTGGTGCAACGATTCCTGTCGTCTACGGCGAAGTAATTACAGGCAGCCATTTGCTTTCTGCAGCGGTCGAAGTCACCGATGAGTCAGATCCACTCAAGACGGCGATCAAAGAGCCTGGACCGGATACCGTCACGGTCGGCGGCGAAAAAATTAGCGGCCTGACCTACGCCTCTGGATTTAGGTTCAGGCCCTGGAGCGACAGCACGATCAAGTCTTTTAGCACAAACAGGCAGAGAACAATAACCCTGTTAGAAGGCAATGCCGAGCGGCTAGAAGATGTCGATTACAACGACGACAAACAACATCAAAACTACATGATTTTATTTGAGCTTACAGACGGATTATTCGATTATGTAAGCGGCCCTGGTACGACACTTGTTGACGGGTTTATCACCTTTGAAGTTTTGCTGTCACTTAGAGCTACCGAAGTAAACGATACAGATGTCGGCCAGTTTAGAGTAACTGTGCAAGGTTTATTGAAGAAAAATCAACCGTATCGCTGGATGCAATACATTCAGTATCCAACCGTAGACGAAGACCTTGGGCCAGACTCAATTTTTACCAAGGTTACAATTATTGATTTTCGTTGCGATAGCAGTTGTAATCTAAAAATTAGACATAACGGTTACCAGTTGTTAAAAAATAGCAATCACTGGATCGCTCCTATCACCACTTGATAAATGGCGCTTAATTCTACTTCTGTCATTAAAATCGTCGACCTGCTCTGCGAAGGTCCAATTCAGGGCATCGTGCGTAACAACCAAGGCGTCTTTTTAGATGAGACTCCGATTCAGACAGGCAGCTCGCGCAACTTTGCTGCCGAAGACGTTTCTTATGACTTTAATATCGGCGGAAAAACGCAGAACTTCTTGCCCCAAGCTGGTGCGTCGGCTTCCACCGTAACCAGCATTAACACTGAAATTGGTGAAAACTATTCGGAGACATTAAACGCTGACGACGAGGTTACAGCTCGTGACTACGGCTCAGGACAGCTTATTAGGCAAATCACAGACAGCGAAGCAGACTCGTTCCAGCTGCTGTTTTCCATCCCAAGAATGTTTAGCACTGCTGCGGAGGGGCTTGCAAAAGGCCAGCCTTTTAATGGCAGCATTCGCGTTACCGTTTCGGTTCAAGCCGCAGGCACCAGTTACGTCAAAAAGTACGATCGCACAATCACTGGCGTTGCCTTAAATGGCTACCAATTTCAAACGCCAAAAATTGATCTAACCGGCACAGGCCCCTGGAACATTCTTGTCAAAAAAATTAACTTACGCGAGGATCATTTTGAAGTCAAGTTTGCCAATCTTCAAGACGTTCCTCAAAATACATCTCTTCAAAACGGACGAGCCAATCAACTTATTTGGCAGAGCCTAACAGAGATTCAAAATGTTCGAACTCCTTATCCATACACAGCAGTTGCTGGTTTGTCTATATCGACTCGTCAGTTTGGAAGCTTGCCAACTCGTGCGTATCAATTGCGTGGCAGTATTGTAAAAATTCCGTCAAACGCAAGTGTCCGCAGTGATGGAAGCTTGAGCTTTCACGGTACTTTTGACGGCAGCTTGAAAACTGCATGGACGACGTGTCCTGTCTGCTGCTGGTACGACATGCTTACGCATCCGCGCTATGGAGCGGGTGATTTCGTTCAAGCCGCAAACGTTAGCTGGGTGGATCTTTATCCGCTGGCTCAGTATGCCAATCAGCTTGTTACTAATCCTGACGGCACACAAGAAGCTCGCTTTGCGTGTAACACCGTCATCGGATCACAAGCAGAGGCGTTCAATGTCCTGCAGGATCTTGCCAGTGTATTTCGCGGAATGCTGTATTGGAAAGCCAATACGATCCAAGCAACCGCAGACCATGGCAATTTAGACGGTTCTGATGTCTCACCTGTTCATCTTTACAGCAACAGCAACGTCATTGATGGTGCGTTTAATTATTCCGGCACATCGCTGAAAACACGCAGCACCAGCATTCGTGTTCGCTACAACGATCCAGAGAACTTCTACAAGTCAAATTTTGTCGTTGTAGAAGATGCCGCGCTGATCTCAAAGTATGGCTATCAGGTCAAAGAGATCGTTGGCTTTGGTGTGACATCAAAGTTCCAAGCGCAACGTCTTGGCCGGTGGATGCTGGCATCTGAAGAGCTTGACGGCGAAGTGGTCACGTTTGTCACGGGACTGCAAGGCGCTGTCGTCTTGCCTGGTCAGGTGTTCGCGGTGTCAGATGAGATGCGCCAAGGCGTGCGCTTAGCTGGTCGCGTTAGCAGCGCAACGACAACAGCAATCACCACTGATCAAACCATTTCATTGCCTGGCGGAAGCGGTCACACATTGACCTGCACGCTGGCCGATGGAACAGTTGAAACGAGGTCGATTAGCGGAACGCCAAGCGGTGCCGTTATTAACGTTTCGCCTGCATTTAGTTCTGCTCCGCTAACGCAATCAATTTGGTCGATTGCATCTTCAAGCGTCGAACTGCAAAAGTTCCGCTGCCTATCGGTTGCTGATAACGGTGATGGGCAGTATGCAGTAACAGGCGTCCAACATAACGACAGCATCTATGCAACAGCAGACGCTGGAGCGGCTCTTGAGTTTGATGATATTACATTATTTAACGATGCACCCGCCAAGCCATTAGACCTAAAGCTTGAGTTTCGACAAGTTAGAACAAATCAAACCGTCACTACCAGGATGATTGCTTCTTGGAACCGTGGATTAAATGGCGTGACTTTTGGTTTTGAAATTAGGTACAAAATTGCCAACGGCAACTACAGAACTGCCGAAACAACAGATACATCTTTTGAAGTTGACGGTATACAACCAACTCAGAGCGTTACCTTTGAAGTTCGATCAGTTGGCGCACCTCCGGTCAGCCGTAAATCTGCATGGGTTCAAAAAGTTGGCACAGCGCCAATACCACCACCAGAGCCAGAACCTGAAAAACCTGAAGCGGTTGTTATTCCGCCAGTGCCGACTCCCGTTGACGTTACGCTTCAAGCGATTCAAGGTGATCAAGTAGTTCTAAAATGGAACATTCCATCAACCGGACTCGATATCAGTAAATTTCTAGCAATCATTCGACACGCTTCACAGACCGACGGAACAGGCACATGGTCTAACAGCACCTTGCTGCGAACAATAAAAGCGCAAACAAATTTTGCGGTGCTCCCTTTAATTGAGGGCGAATATCTAGTCAAGTTTCAGGATGAGTTTAACCGGCGTAGTTCTGGAGCGGCAAGTGCAGTCATCGATTTGCCAAATCCAATACCACGGCTCAACATTCAGGTGCGCCGTGAAGATCAAGACTCACCGCCGTTTCAAGGAGATAAGGTCGATGTTTTTTACGACAGCGACTACGACGGTCTAGTGCTTGATGGTGAGTCAACATTTGACGATGTTGTCGATCTTGAAGCTCTTGGAACATTTGACTTTGTTGGGCCGCGGTTGGCGTCTGGCGAATACTTCTTCAATAACGTGCTCGATCTTGGCGGTGTGTTTAGCGTTCTGTTTACACGCAAACTAACCACTCGTGGTTTGTATCCCGCAGACACAATTAACGATCGCACAGAGCTGATTGACCGCTGGTCAGATTTTGATGGCGATCTCCCAGACGATACCAGCACTGACATCTACTTCCGCACCAGCAATCAAGCAACGACTGATGAAGAGCTGCTGCTTGAGAATGGCGAGTTTTTCCTGCTGGAGGATGGAACGGACAAAATCCAAATGGAATCTGACATCGATTTTGGCGAATGGCTACCGATGGAGTCTGGCGCTTACACCGGCAGGCAATTTCAGTTCAAGGCTGAGCTAACCGCCGACCATAATGATCAGACGCCGCTGGTCGATGAACTTGGTTACACGATGCAGCTGGAATCACGCACGGAGAGCAGTGCGACCATCGCATCAGGTGCTACGGCGAAAGTCGTCACATTTGCGAACGCCTTCTACCAAGAGCCAAGCCTTGGCATCAGTGCTTCCAATCTTGCCTCGGGGGACTACTATGAAGTGACATCAACCTCTAGAACTGGTTTTACGATTACGTTCTACGACAGCAGCAACACTGCGATCGACCGTAATTTCCAGTATCAAGCGGTTGGCTATGGCACTGAACAGACTTAAGCATGGCCACTCACGATTACGTCATTGCTAACGCCTCTGGCGCTGCCGTCAGAGCCGATCTGAATAATGCGTTGGCGGCGATCGTCAGCAATAACAGCAGCGCGACTGAGCCTGCAACCACTTATGCGTACATGTTGTGGTACGACACGACAGCAACCCAACTAAAGATGCGGAATGCAGCGGATGATGGTTGGGTCGTTGTCCCAGTGCTTGACAGCAGCAACAGATTGCTGATTGGAACGACAACTGCGCGTGCCAATTTTTACAACAGCACAGTAAGTGCTGCCTTGCAGATTGAAGGAACTGAAATTGATGATCGCGTATTCTCAATGGTTTCATCAAGCAGCACTACTACGGCTGGTCCTCGACTTACTCTTTGTCATCAATTAAGCGGAACCATAGGAGGCAACACTATTGTTGGCAGTGACACCGATCTCGGCTCATTAGTTTTTCAGGGATCTGACGGTTCTGATTTTGTAAGAGCGGCACAAATAGTTGCATATACGGATGGCACCCCTGGCGCGGATGACATGCCAGGCCGCCTAGCGTTCTACACTACTGCAGATGGTTCGTCTTCTCCGACGGAGCGGATGAGGATTGATAGCGCAGGATTAGTGGAGATTGATAAAGCTCGATGTGATGCAGGCGGTGGTCTTGATTTTTTTCCAAGTACAGTGGATCGCGTAGTTTTACGTTGTCGCAGCTCTTGGACCGGGAGCTCTACTTTGGCTACCTTCGGTAACCCAAACGGTACAGTTGGAAGCATTTCTACAAGTGGTTCCGCTACCGCTTTTAACACTTCTTCTGACTATCGCCTTAAGGAAAACATTATTCCAGTTACCGACGGCATCACTCGTCTGCAGCAACTTAAGCCGAGTCGCTTCAATTTCATTGCAGATCCAGATACCACTGTTGACGGTTTTATTGCTCACGAAGCTCAAGCCGTTGTACCTGAATGTGTCACAGGAACGCATGATGAGGTCGAAGTTTGGTCGGAAGGCGAAGAGTTGCCCGATGGTGTTTCTGTCGGAGACAATAAACTTGATGAGGCCGGAAACACTATTCCTATTTATCAAGGCATTGATCAGTCAAAACTTGTGCCATTGCTAACTGCTGCATTGCAAGAGGCAATTGCCAAGATTGAAACCCTTGAAGCTAAAGTTGCAGCACTGGAGGCCGCCTGATGGCTGATCGCAAAATCTCAGATCTATCAGCACTGACATCACCTGCAACAGGTGATCTGCTGCCTGTTGTTGATGTTTCAGAAGCCGCAAACGTTGATAAAAACAAGTCGATCACGCTCGGCACCCTGTTTCGCGGCTTGCCTGACGGAACTGTTGGCGCGCCTGCTGTTGGCTTTTTAAGTGATGCTGGTACGTCTGGAATTTACCGCACTGCCGCCAACGAGGTTGCATTCAGCAATAACTCAGTCTTCACTGGCAAATTTACAACTGCTGGTTTTCAGCTTGGTACTGGCACGGCTGCAGCACAATTGCATCTGTTCAGTACCGACACAACTGATCAGGTCATCATTGAAAACACCGACGCAGGTTTAGACACTGCACCGGATGTGGTGCTGTATCGCAACTCTGCATCACCCGCTGCCAACGATAACCTCGGAAACATTGAGTTTCGTGGTGAAAGCGACGGCGGAAACGCACACGCTTACGCGCAAATTCTTGCTCAAATTAGCGATCCTGCTGACGCTGCAGAGGTCGGCATTCTTGACCTAATGTCGTCTGATGCTGGTACGGTTGCAAGCCGCATTAGGTTGCTAGGTGGTTATGTCGGTATTGGTGAGACCGCTCCGATCTATCCGTTGCATTTGACCACCAGCCTGACGGGCACGGCGATCAATTCAGAATGCACGGCTGATGATCCTGCCTCTGGTGGTGACATCACGCTGTATCACCGTCGCGGTGCATCTGGCGCTGGCCAGGATGATGACCTGCTGGGCACTGTTTTCTTCCGAGGTAAGAATGACAATGCCACGCCTGCTGAGATTGACTATGCAGCAGTGGAAGGCAGCATCGTCGATGCAAGCGACACCACCGAAGATGGTCGTCTGAGGTTACAGGTTCAGACTGCTGGCACGCTGACGACTCAGCTTGAGATTAACGGCGACACGATCGGTTTCTTCGGCACAACGGCAGCGGCTCAGCCTTCAGCCATTGCCGACATCACGACAACAGCAACAACAGGCACATTGCCTACTGCTGATGGAACGATGACGATTGCAGATGCTGCATCACCCACCAATGCTGAGCTGCTGGAGTATTGCACTGAGCTTGAGGCAAAACTTGAGTCAGCACTAGCCGCATTGCGTACACTTGGTTTGATCGCAACCTAACGGCTATGTCTGTCCAGCCTGGGACGTATAACTTTACGCTCCAGCGGCGGGCGGACTATTCGCTGCTGCTGCAGTTTAAGGACAGCACTAATGCGGTAATTGACTTAACGGGTTACACCGCCTACGCCCAAGCCTGGAACGAAAACCGCACCACTAAATACGCCGATTTTTCCATCGCCTACACGGACAGAAGTAACGGTCAGATTACGATTAGTTTGACCGACACACAGACTGCAACGTTCACGCCTGACGAGCTTCGGTACGACGTTTTGCTTGAGGATGGTTCAGGCAATCGCGAGTACTACCTTGAAGGCGTGATTTATGTCAGCCAGGGGTACACAGCACCATGACGACAGTCAACGTCACAAAAACTGAAAACACCGTCAGCGTCACGACGGAAGGCAAAACAACTGTTGTCAAAACACCTGTAACGACAACGGTTACGGCAACAACTGCGGGTCCAGTAGGTCCGCAAGGGCCTGCAGGCGCATCTGGAATAACTGTTTCAGATTCGGCTAAAGTAGACAAAAGCGTCGTCTATTACGACAGCACTGCTGGCACGTACAAGGCTGACGACACCTGGACTATTTCGACCATTGTCCTTGGAGGCAATTTCTAAGCCATGGCCAACACCATCCGACTGAAAAAGCGTGCTTCTGGTGGTGCGTCTGGCGCTCCAAGCAGTCTTGCGCCTTCAGAACCGGCGTATTCAGAAGTCGACAATATCCTGTATTACGGCTATGGCGATGCAGGCGGAGGCGCAGCCAGCAGTGTTATTGCAATTGCAGGCTCTGGCGCGTATGCAACGTTAACCGGCAACCAAACTATTTCCGGCAACAAGACCTACACGGGCACGCTGGATTTTAGTGGTGCGACGATTGCCACATTTGAGACGACCGGGAACGTCACTGTTGGCGGCGATCTGACCGTTAACGGCACGACCACGACCGTGAATAGCACCACGGTGACGGTGGATGACAAAAACATCGAGCTTGGTTCTGTCGCTACTCCGTCAGACACAACCGCTGACGGTGGCGGAATTTCGCTTTTGGGCGATACGACGAAGACCTTCAACTGGGTCAACAGCACTGACAGCTGGACCAGCAGCGAGCACATTGACCTTGCGTCTGGCAAAGAATTTAAGATTGCTGGAACGAGCGTTCTTAGCGGTAGCACTCTTGGCTCTGGTGTTACTGCTTCCAGCCTGACTTCCGTCGGCACCATCGCTACTGGTGTTTGGAACGGCACGGCAATCGGTTATGCCTACGGCGGCACCGGCCTTACTGCTGCTCCAAGCAACGGTCAACTTGCAATCGGTAACGGCACTGGTTACACGCTTGCCACGCTGACTGCTGGCAGCAACATCACGATCACTGAAGGCAGTGGCTCGATCACAATTGCTGCTGCAGCAGGCGCTCCGGTTGCAGGAGATGGCATTGATGTTTCGGGTTCTACGGTCAGCGTTGACCTAAAAGCAAACGGCGGTCTGGTCATTGAATCGACCGAGCTTGCTGTTGATCTTGGGGCGTCTGCGATTACTGGAACGCTTGCAGTTGGCGACGGTGGTACTGGCGCAACGACCTTGACCGGCATTCTGAAAGGCAACGGTACTTCTGCATTTACCGCTGCGACTGAGGGTACTGACTACCTATCCAACAACTCAACTGTTGACGGTGGAACGTTCTGATGGCGAATGTAATCCGTCACAAGCGCGGCACCAGTGATCCTGTTGCTGGTGATTTCAGCCAAACCGCTGAACTGCTGGTGCGTACAGACAACGGCGCTGTTTTCAGTAAAACAGATGGCAGTGCCGTAGCCAGGTTGGCTTGCACAAGCGTTGCTCAATCTTTTACAGCGCAGCAGACGTTCACAGAGCTGAAAGAGACGGCGTACTCTTTGACTGGCACGAGTATCGATCCAGCCAACGGAAGCATTCAATATAAAACCGTTGCTGCCAACACCACCTTCACTGAAGCCTTGGAAGAAGGTCAGATGGTTGTGTTGCTGCTCAATGCCGGAGCAAGCTACACAATTACATGGCCGACTACTACTTGGGTGACTAGCTCAGGGAACAGCGCACCAACATTGACAGCCAACGATACGTTTGTATTCTGGAAAGTTAGCACTACTCTGTATGGTGCATATGTCGGGAGCTATGCCTGATGCTAGGCAAAGCGCTTATTGCTGCTGCTGCTGGAAATGTCAGTGGTGAGATTGTATGGCCTGACGTTAGTACCGCAAGTTTTGTTCGGTTTGACACGGTAAACATTGGAGCAAACCCGTACGGAATCTTTTTTAAGCCTGATGGTACCAAAGTGTACACATTAGATGCTGACGATACCATTCGCGAAACAAACCTTTCAACAGCTTGGGATATAAGCACGCACGGATCTACCGTAAGTTCGTTCACAACAAACCAGAGTTACAATATCGCGCCAAGAAATTTATTTTTCAAAACTGACGGGACCGAGATGTACGTTGGCGATGCACTTTCCGACAGAGTAGTTCAGTATTCGCTGTCCACAGCTTGGGATTTAAGTACTGCCAGCTATACGCAATTTTTTAGCGTGCAAAGCCAGCAAAATACTTTTAAAGCCATGTGTTTTGATGACTCTGGTGAAAATATGTATATCTGTGGAACTTACGGCGGTGACAACTTGGATCGCTACACGCTGTCTACTGCTTGGGATATTTCAACATGCAGTTATCACAGCACAAGTGGGACTGTTTCTAGCGCAATCGAGCCTTCTGGCCTTTTTATAAAAGGAGATGACGGTACTAAGATTTTTACAATAAACCGCAAAAATGACTCAGTTGTGCAATGGGATTTAAGCACGGCATACTCAATAACCAGTGACGTTGGCCAAACTGCAGACAGTTCTTTTTCCGTAGCCACTCAAGAGACAAGTCCGATAGCGTTGTATATCTCTCCCGATGGTGAACACATGTATGTTGTGGGCACTATTGATGACGGCATCGACCAGTATTCTCTGGGTTAAAACTCATGTTCGTCAAAGCTTCCAACAACGCCGTTGAGCGTTTCCCATACACGATCAGCGATCTGCGTCGTGACAACCCGAACGTATCGTTTCCTGCAACCGTGCCAGACGCGGAGCTTGAAACTTACGGTGTCTATCGCGTCACGCCTACAACCGCACCAGAGACAAATCCACGCACTGACACACTTGAGCGCAGCTGCAGCCTTATCGATGGAACGTGGACTGAGGTTTGGACCAAGGTGCAGCTTGACTCTGCCGTAGCAGCAGAAAACATTCGCGAGCAACGCAACGAGCTACTTGCTGAAACTGATTGGACGCAGCTGTCTGATTCTGGTGTTGCGTCAACCTGGACAACGTATCGCCAAGCATTGCGGGATGTTCCCAGCCAAGAGGGCTTCCCTTACAGTGTGACCTGGCCAACGAAGCCGTCCTGATGGAACGCCCAGATCCAATGATCCCGTGCAAGCCTGGTGCGGAGGATATCGAAGCGATGAACAATCGCCAAGAATGGATCGACGAGTTGTACTTGTTTGACAAGCGTGATGACCCTTATCATCCAATGCACGGGCTGTACACCGGCTTGAGTCAGAAGTATCGGCAATTTAGAGGTTAATGGCTAAGAGTAAAAGCCTGATGGGGCAAGTTTTTGTTGCTGGAAAGCCCAAAAAGACGCGCCAAGGACATGGACAACATTCCAAACCGTCACATGGCCGCAAGCAACCACGCGGCCAAGGTAAGTAATCTGCCCCAAGGTTTTGTTCGTCAAAATGCTTAAGTCTGTTTTCTGCGTTGCTGGCGCAGCAGCTCTTTCCGCTTCCCCTGCTCTGGCTGATGGGTTCTATTTGAACCCTGAATACAACCACGGCTGGAGCGGAAGCGACAGCCTGGGCGGTGTACTTGACGCTCACGTGGGTTACGAGCAGGACGCTTTTTACTTGCAAGGCGGCCCATCTGTCGCCATGCCTGACGGCGGAGACGCTGAAGTTGGCTTCTCGGCCAAGACTGGCTTCTCCACCCCTATCGCCGAAAAGCTTGACTTTTACGGTGAAGTGTCTGTTGCTAAGTTTGAAGACACTGATGCCGCCTTCGGTGCCAAGGCTGGCATGAAGTACAAGTTCTGAGTACGCTGAGGTTACTCACACTACCCCGAGGCTCCTAAACGGAGCCTTTTTTATGCAAAAAGCTTTTAACGCATTGGCCGGATTATCATTCGTGATGTCGGCAGGCTTGCTTGGAGCGGGTTTGTATGGCTACTCAAAGCTGCCAGAGTTACAAGAACAGCTCATTGAGTCTGCCAAAGGAATGGTCACCGATTTGGTGTCTGATGCTGTTGTGGAAGCAGTGCCAGGCAAGGTTGAGGAGATGATGCCAACGCTGCCCACCCAGACTGGTCCCGCAATTCCAGGCTTCTGATGTCAGACCAAGTCAACTCACCCAGTCACTACAAGCAAGGAAGAACAGAAGCGATCGAGGTTATCGAGGATGCTGTTGCTGGAGCGGATGACGTCGTGAGCGGGTATCTGCTCGGTCAGACTTTGAAATATCTTCTGCGTATGTGGCACAAGGGCAATTCGCTCCAGGATGCACAAAAGGCTGATTGGTACTTGCGTCGCCTAATCGCACGTATGCAAGGCAATGCCTGAGATTCGCACGATTGGAATTTTTGAAGTGCGCGCTTGGATGGCAGAGCCACCCTCTGTTCCACAAGCTCCACCAGTAACACTGCAGCTTGGCGTGCCTGTGATTGACATGCCTGCTTTTGAACCGATGGAAGTAGAGCCTGATGTGATGGCTCCACCAGTCGCTTCTCCGAAGAAGCAAGAGCAACCAAAACTAGATGTCCCCAAGACGCAAATCGCACCAATCCCTCTGCCAAAGGTGGCACCTGCTGTTGTCGAGGAAGAGGAGGTCAAGCCTTTGGTAACACAAGTGGTGGAGGCGTTGCCCACTATTCCTCAAGCTACGACCGTGGCAGTTTCGTCAATCATTGGCGTATCTGCCGGGTTGGCAACGCCATTCCTGTTGAAACTAATCAAACCAACTGTCAAAAAAGCTGCGAAGCGCCTGCAGAAAGCTATTGGCCGCAATCCAGCTCCAGAAGGTGTTAGGGCGAGACGTGCTGCTCAACGGGCGTTGCGGGGATGAGATGCGTGTGGGGCGTGGGCGAATGTATGACGACATCAGCGCAAACCTTCTCAAAGGGCGATCCTTTCGCAAACCTTATTCCTTTCAGCTTTAACTCACCACAGTGCTTTAACCTAGAAATTTCAAAATCAAGCCTTTTATTGGCCAGCAGCTGCTTTTGAAGGTTTAGTTGGGTGTCAACAGCAGCTTTGCAGCGTTCTTGGAGGCCACCATCAAGCGGGATTGTGGCTTGAACTGACAGGCCAGCATTCCAGTTGTGATTATCCTTTTGGCCAGTGCGGGTGTCTTTGTAGAAGACCACCTCACCTGGATTATCAAGCCGGCCATCCTCATCAAGATCGGTCAGGTCGTACACGGGATCTTGATAAGTTGCTTCGTAAGGCAGTCCCCATGACTTGGTGCGGTTGACGTAAGGAGTGATGGTCAGGGTTGGTCCTTGGCACTGGATATTGCCGCCATAGGTGTTGGTGATGGCAGTGCCCTGCAGGACTTGAACAGCGTGGTTTGAAACCGATCCAGACGATGATGCTGTTGGGCTAGCAGTTGCAGAGATGCCGCCAACGCCTTCTGCCTGCACTGGAGCGCAACAGATTATTCCGAGAAGGTAGAGACCGTATCCGTAACGCTTGAAATTTCGGTGACGCGCTGAATGGTTGTGCGATTCGACAGCCCTGGTCCGTGCAGGCTTTCGACGAACTGGAACGGTTGACCTTGATTGACGATTGACCAGTTTGGCCGCTGCCCTAAGGATGTCCATCCGTTGACCGTAGTTTCAGCGATTGGGTTGATGTTGCCATCTGGGGCAATGTTCGTACCAGAGGCAGAGTATTCAAAGCCAGTGGCGAAGTCTTCACTAACAATGGTCTCTGTGACCTTGCTGGTAGTTTCGGTGTGGGACGTAAGCGTACCCTGCTTAAAGTTTGGGATAACGGGTATCGCGATTGCAGGTTTGGCAAAGATAAAAATCTCACCAGCCAGCTGAAACACCAGCAGGAGCAAGATCCGCATCAGTCTGCAGTAACGCTGAGGATGACTTGGCCGATCGTTGTTGTACCAGCGCCACCAGCAGTGATCGTCATCGCGCCATCAGACGCAATCGTGCCAGCCAGTGTGCCAGCCACACCGCCAGAAGTCGTGGTGGTACTGCCCAGCATTGGGATGTTGGCGACAACGCCGGAAGTTACAGAGGTCGCGGTTGGTGTTGCGTCGCCTTCGGTGAACGATTCTGAAAAGGAGAATGCGTCGCCTGCTGTTGTGACGCTGTAGTCAGCTGCTGTATAACCAACAGCACTACCAGCGGTGAGAGCACCGAGCCCACCAGCAGTGTCCAGAGTGATATTAGAGCCAGACACCGAATAGCTAGAGCCAATTCGTGTGGCCTGGGAAGCAGCGCCATCAACGGTCAGCTGAATGGAGGACTGGATTTTATGGGTGATGTCAGCGTGTGCCGCTGGAACAGTGGCAAAGAATGCGATCAGGGGCAGAAGGCGCTTCATTTTGCGCTGACCTTGGTTTCTTTGTCCTCTACGCTAACGTCTTTCTCCTCTTTCTTCTTCTTGTTTAACTTTCCAAGAGCTGGCGTGTAAGTCGCAGCAGTTCCAGTCAGCAGTGATGCCGGAAAAGTAGGGTCTACAGCTTGCGAAAAGATTCCTAGGTAATTAGCGGTTAGAATCCCCATTGACCAAAGCAAGATGGTGATTCTTACCAGGTCACCAAGCCAAGAATGATCCGGAGCTTCTTCTTCCTGGGCTTGACTGCTGGTCGTCTCCGCCATGATGGGTCAATGCGTGGGTCGAGGCATGGTTGAAGTTTGGGCTGCTGTTGCTGGTGCGTCAATCACCGTTGCGGGTGTTGGCGTCACAGGTTTGAACCGTCAGAGCCAGCAAGGACGTGACTCGCTGGTACGGCTGACGACCGCCGTAGACAACCTAAGCAAGCAGCTCGATGTTCTCCATATCGACATTAAGAGCAAAGATGTTGAAGTGTTCGCCCGCCTCAGCGATCTGGAGCGTTCAGTAGCAAGACTGGAAGGTCATAGCGATAGACACTAGACTTTTGGCAACTACAGTAATTCGATGATTTTCCTGATCAAGCCAATCCTGTTCAGGTTTATGCAGTCAGAATCGGTAAAGACATTGATTGTTGATCTAATGCGCGCTTACGTTAAGACTACTGAAAACACTGTTGATGACAGCGTTGCTGACTTCGTGGAGCGGAACTTGTTTCCGACACGTCGTGTCGAGAAATGAAGCCACTGGTGCTGTGGCTTTGCGGATTTACAGCGTCTGTTGTCTTGGGTGTAATGCTTAGCTTTAGCCTGTCGGCGTTTATTTACGGAGCTGGTTACTTCGATGGCGTCGACGGGTGCAACACGGCAGCATTAGAGCAATGATTCGCCGGATCGGGCTCATCATGGCACCTCTTGCTTTGCTGCCTTTTTTCCAGTGGTACAGAGGTACTCCGCACCAGGACGCAGCCATTAAGGAACTAGAGGACTCAATCCCTCAGGATTTACTGCAAGAGGATGCAGCGTGGTTTGAGGCTTGGAAAGAAAGCGGAATCGCTCAACGAGCTTATGTCCCGTACTTCAGCCAGCTGGATGACGAATCGAGCGAGGGTTATCGAATGTGCTTTACGGCAGCAGCTGCAATGGTCGCTGCCACAATGGGCAAGGTAAATACCTATGCAGAGTACAAAAAAGTCAGAGAAAAGTTTGGGGATACTACTTTGGTCGGGGCCCATCTAGACGCCTTGAGGTCTTTAGGGCTGAATGCTGAGTTTCGCACAGATGCAGACGACGCATTGATTGAAGCTGAAATTGCATCAGGTCGGCCAGTACTCGTTGGTTGGCTACACCACGGTGATTTATTGCTAGGCGAGCCCCCGCAGTGCTCTTCTTGGGCCTGCGGCCATTGGAGCGTTATTACGGGTTATGAAGGCATCAACTCTGCTAACAGCAACTGGGTGATGCATGACCCAATGGGGATGCCAAATCTTGAGCGAGGCGGTCACGCAAGAAGGCATGGCGGAAAAAACGTCAAGGTTTCTAGGGCTGCATTCAGGCAACGCTGGCAAGTTGAAGGCCCTGGAACGGGGTGGGTCATCCTTGTTGATGACGAGTAAGGTGTGCCTTTAATTAGGTTGCATGGCTGTTCTATCTGACTGGGAAATTCGCGCTAGGTGTGAGGCGGGCAGCCAGATGGTTTGGCCTTTTGCGCCTGAACTGTTGAATCCAGCAAGTCTTGACGTACGTCTTGGTCCAAACCTGATGATTGAGGTTATGGACTCAGCAGAGTTGATTCAGATCGATATTTCAACTCGTACCAAGGATGACCCATACCTTCTCCTGCCCGGCGAGTTTTGCTTGGCTGAAACTGTTGAGCAGTTTGATTTACCAAACGACGTCAGCGCGCAGTTTGTACTCAAGTCAAGTCGTGCCAGGGAGGGTTTCAACCATCTTCTTGCTGGCTGGTGCGATCCGGGCTGGCACGGAAGCAAGCTCACACTTGAATTGAAGAACGAACGGCGGCACCATGCGCTGGAGCTATACCCCAATCTCAAGATTGGGCAAATGGTGTTTCACCTGATGAGTTCAATCCCAGCACAGAGCTATCGCGTGACTGGTCATTACAACAATCACAAGACTGTGATGCCGTCAGTTGTCTAATGGGCGAGTGGTACTGGCTCTGGTCATATCTAGTCGCATTTTGGAGCACGGTCGTCGTTGGCTGTGCTCAGCCCATCAACTGGCAGAACTGCTGGCCGCCGCATGAGTGGTTGATCCCATACGTGCAGGATTACATTGACGCTCGTCGTCCTTACGCTAAAGAGAAGGAAATCTTGGAGTCTCTGGGGCGATCTAATGGGCTGGGCCGATTGGATGGTAGTCAAACAGAGCCTTGAGGAAGAGCTTGAGTTGGAACGACAAGTCCGTGATATTGAGAGTTGTAGAGACCTGAGCGCACTTCAGTCATTGTGTGGAGCGTTAACGCGCCAACGGTGGCATCAGCAGCAGTTGCTGAAGCAGGCAGTAGGTCGCATTGCGGAGCTAGACGCAACTGTTGCTTGTTTTGACGGTCAGCCTTCTGGCTGAACCTGTTTTAAGGCAAGAAGAGAAGCTCTGCGACGAAGGGCTCGGGCTTCAAGGCGAGACCGCACGGCTTCTTCCCACAGTTTTTTCTCTTGCTCTTGAGCATCGGCTTCTTGCTCAGGGTATTTGTTTCTTAAGTAGTCGTAGATAAGTTCACGCATCCAGGCGGAAGGCTTCATGCCAGCGTCTTCTGCGTCTTTTAGAAACAGCTCACCTCGATGCCGCCCTAGAAGCACTTGAACGTAAACGCGGTTGCCGTGGTTAGCCGCCATTTTCAGTCTATTAGTATTTCAACGTTACCATGTTATAGAGTCGTCAATGTTCTTCTGCCAAGCGGTCGATTGCTGTTGGCGCGAATAAGCGCGTTGCCGCTTGGAGCCTGATCTAACTTCTCGTGCTCCTTCAAGGAACATAGCCGCACGTTGAAGGTCAGCAGTCGTCGCAAGCCTTATGGCCTTGTGCAAGCGCTCGAGAATAAGCTGCCTTCCGGTTCTGGGTTGCGGCATGGTCCATCGCTCCAGAAAGCGTTTGATGGAACGATACCTTATCGTTTGAATCCACGACAGTCCACTGGTCAAGTTGACGAAAAATCTTGAATAGCATTATTCGCGTGTTCGGGTTACAAGTTTTTGCAGGAAGGGGAAATTTTGAAGTGGTTCTGTAGTGAGGACGCTGACATCAATGCCGCATTCAAGTGCGGCTGTAATTTCTGTCTCTAAGTAATCAGAGTTGCTTTCGTAGGTAACTTGCTCAACTGCAATTACTTTATCTTCGTCGTCATATGCGGTGTAGCGAGCGATAGCCAGGGGCATATTTTCGTCCCTGATATGGCAGAAGTGAAAGCTGACTTTAGTGGTCACTATGCGCTTTTCCGACGAGTTCGACAAAGACCGCAGCGACGATGCTTTCTGCTTGCGTTCTGTCCAGACCATAGCCAAGGCGACGGCGAATCTTCGTAACAGCTTTGTGAAAATCACTAGTAGTAAAACGACCAGAAGCAGCAGGGGACTCAAGACGATTACGAATAAGTTCAGAGCGAGGGACGCCAGTTTGTTTCGCTTCTGCATTCAGGCGTTCCACCAAGGTTTCAGGAAGATAGGTCTCAATCTTTTTCATAGAGAAAGCAGTAAAAGCTTGGGCTTTTAATTAAAAACAGACAGGTGAAGACACCGGGTTGCAACCCGTTGCCTTTGCGGTCAGTGCAAGCCGACCCAGCCAGGTGACAGTCCACGTCACAGGCGTCAGTTTAGCGCGCCTTCTTGGGGCGTCCTTTGGGCTTTTTGGGTTTCTTAGCGGGCTTTTCGTGTGGACGCTCCACAAAGCTTTCGATGGTCTCCCGGTAGCCAGGCGGCTCCGGGATTCCAGCGTCTTTGAGAATCTTGGTCCAGTTCATCTCTCGCGCGCGTATAGATGCCAGACATGTCCCAACCGCACCAAATCCCAGTCAGGGGCAGGCTTTTAGGGTGGGACACGTGCTTGTCCCAGCTAGGGTTGTCCCAGCTCCTCTTCAGAGATTTCAATCTCAACCGCTCCATCAAGCAAGCTGGGACAACTAAGGGGTGGGACAGGCTGTTGTCCCAGGGCAGATCCCGTTCCAGCACTGGGATGTTTAGGGGGTTGGGACAGTTTTTTACCCTCTCCCCGCGCGAGAACTGCTGTATAGATCTTGGCTTGAGATTCTTCTGGGACGGTTGACGTAATCAAGCCCTTCTTCTCTAGCCTTTGGAGCGCTTTGCGGATAGCCGCTGAGGAACCTTGGATCAGACGATCACAGAGCAGTTCGTCCCTGGAGCGTGAATCTGGGTAGCAAGCGCGAAGGCGTGAGAGGACGCGATCAACGACAGAGGCTGGTGAGGTGTTGTTGTCGTCGATCTCTGGGGTGAAGTCGGAGATGGTGAAGGAGAGGTCGTCTTCCATCCGCATGACCAGTTGGGTGTTGGAACGGCCAGAGCGTGACTTCTCGATGGTGATGAAGCGGCTGTGAGCCCCCACAGTGCGCTTTTCCTCGTCAGTGGGCTGACGTAACGCCCAGGTCTCGTCAACGGCGTCACGGATGGCTGAGGTGCCTCTGAAGCCACCATTCTTGTTGGCGTGGTGAACGATGAGGATGGTGGTGGCAGGGAAGAGGCTGCCGTTGTTTTTTGTGAGCCAGTAGAGGGGCTGAGCGAACTCAGACTTGTTTTCGTCAAAGGCTCGGCCACCAGAGCAACCGATGAGGGAGTCAATGACGACGAGTTTTGGCTCGTAGGTCTCCATCAGCTTGATGAACTGGGCGTAGCGTTGAAGCTGCCAGTCAGTGAGAACCCGAGTCATATCGTTGATCGGGTAGTCCACTTCCTCCAACTGCTCTTTGATTTGCAGGAGAGGCTGGTCACCGTTCAGGAGCAGGACTGGACCTTGCTGAACGGGCATATGGTTGCCACGAACGAGGAAGGGCTTGCCAGTCGCTACGTGCTTAGCGAGAGCCCAAGCAGACATGGATTTACCGTCACCACCAGCGCCATAGATCAGAACGACTGAGGGGTGAGGCAGGACATCAGGGATGAGATAGTCCCGCTTTTCATCCATCTCCATCAGGTCGGTCAAGGTGATGAGGTCTTTCTGTTTCTCGTATTGGAGCTGATCAACGATGAGTTTCTCCAGGGCGCCTTGATCGCGGTATCCGGCTTGGAGCGCAAGGCTGTTGAGGCGATAATTGACCTCAGCGGGGTTATCGAGTTCAAGGATCTTTTTGGAGCGTCTGACGACCTCATCGAAGTCGAGAGTGGCCTGGCGATATTCTTGAACTACTTTCGCTTCTGCTGTTTTAACGACTTGGGCCAGATCGTCTGAAAATCGACGCCTCTGAGGGTCTTCCCGGTCAGCAAGCCAGATAAGGGTGCCAAGGCCAACACCGCTGCCTTTGAAGGAGTACCAGACCTCTTCGCAAGGGTTGCCGTCTTCCCAGTCTGAGGCGAAGTCAGGATCATCAGAGGACCAAGAAGACCAGAGCATCATTCCTGCCTCTGTGGGGAGAGCAGAGTTGATGGCCATGCCAATTTTGATCCAGTGATCCCTGGAGCCTTTGCCCTTATTAGGGATCACGTCGAGGCAATCTTTGACGATCTCGAAGATCTCGTCTTGCGTGCGATCAGAGAAGTCGAGGTCGCGTTTGATGATGGTTTTCGGTGGCTCTTTCATTTCTGAAAGGAGCCAGTCAGGAGCTACGGGGATGTTATTGAGATCACCTTCAAAATTGTACTGACCGGCAGGCGTATTAGTTTTGTCATTGCCTGGATAGGCGCCAAAGATTACGCCTTGGCGTTTGGAGTTCCAGAGGATCTCATAGTCTCCATCGTCACGGAGTCCATGACCTTCGACTTTGTTCCAGAGGACTTCAGGTACCCGGAAGATATATTTAGCCGCGTTGAGCTTGGTGGAAGTGACCTTTGGAGCGGATGCGACGGAATCACCCCAAAGCTTGAGGCATTTTTTTAGGTTGCGATCGACGTCAAGGATGACGATGCCGTTCCCGCGAATACCAGTGAAGATGCCAACGGCTTGAAGGTCTGAGTTGCGCTGGCAAGCGAGAGCTACATCAGCTGGACCGAGCTTGTGATCAAAGGATGCTTGGGTCGGATTCTTGCCAACAGCCCGCTTGCCGGATTCCATCCGTGCGCCTTTACGGAAGATTGGTGCGTATACCAGCCCTTCTGGGAGCTGCTTGACGAATTCAGAGAAGTTCATGTACTATAAGAAGGTGAATAGGTAAACCAATCCCTGGGGAGGGGTCCTCAGGGATTTTTTTATGCTACCCCAAGTTGACGGGTCGTCAAAACTTCTGTAGTATTCTAAGGCGTCTTAAATTTGACGCGACAACCCACTCCTGTAATTTTCACGTGAAACTATCAGCAACCTTCCTCCAGTCTATGGAGCAGCAGGCCGAGGGTGGTTCTTCCAGGGAGAACTATCTGCGGTACACAAAGTTACAGCAAGGCAAGCCAGCCAATTTTGCGTTGCTGGAGCAAGACCCGCTCTGCTACTGGCTTCTCTGGGGCTTGGCCAAAGCTGACGACTCAATGAAGCCGTTCCGCTTTATGAACAAGCCTACCCAAGCTGACATCGACACTGAGCTTGGAACGGATTACGTTCAGTCGTTAAATTACGACAAGACTGCTGTCCGTCCTCCTGTCGAGTGCCTTACTTGGCCGGTTTACAATTGGGACCTAAAGCAAGTTCAAGTGCTTGAAGTTTCTCACGTTTCATTAGCACGTCAGTTTGCAAAGTACGGCCTTAATCGAAAGTATTCTAAGAATCTTTTGAGCTGGGATTTCGAGCTAAGCAAGATTCAGGCGGACATGACTCGTTATGAGCTGCTGATCGTTCCCCGTGATGAGGAAGAGCATGACGAGGATGCGATGGAGTCTGAGTGGGAAGCAGTGCAGAAGGCTGGCTTCGATCTGAATCAGATGGTTGCCGGTGGCGATCCGTTTAACGCTGGCTAGAACTGGAGCGGAAAGGGGTCGGGGGAGTCTTCGGGCTCCCTTTTTCTTGCCAGCCCGATTTTTAGAGGTATTCTAGCTTTGGATACCTATGCCTTGAATGGCCGAAGAGCAGCCTCGTTTCATCCCTGATCCAATCACAACTGTTTTAGAGGACGGTTGCATTCATATAACGGTTGGTGACTTTGGCGGGGTTGTCTCTTCGTTTCACTTGATCGAACCTAAGGTTCATCAGCTCACAGAAGCGTGGTTAAAGCGAGAAGCGTCTAATGCCGTTTGAAGAAGTCCAGGACAAGCTTGCCTCATTGAGGCAGTGGCGTTTGGAGCAAGACAACTCTGGCCCATTCAGGGTTTACAGAGATGAAGAAGGGCAGACATACCACTCTGTCACTCATATTCTGAAGCACACCGCCCCCCAGTCCCAGAAAGATGCCTTGGAGCGTTGGGCGAAAAAACCGGGAAGCGAGTTACAGCGTCAGATCGCTTGTGACCGTGGAACAGTCGTTCATGAGCAGTGCGAGTATGTTCTCAAGACCGCAGCCAAGCTGGCACGTCAAAGTGCCAACAAGAAGGGAACGTGGAAGGTTTGGGATGATGGTTTGGCACGTGCTCCAAAAGCCGTCACCTCCTGGGCACTTAAGAAGTCGGTGGATGGAGCGCCGAAAGTTTCATGGGCCGCCCGTGAGTACGCCAGAGGCTTATGCGATTGGCTGGTTAGCGGATCTGTAACGGCCATTCATGCTAGCGAGTTCAGCATCAGCCATAGCGGAGGCTTTGCTGGAACGGCGGACGCTTTGATCGACACTCCGTTGGGTCTAACCATCTGTGACTTCAAGACATCGAGTCGTGAGTCTGACAAGCCTGAATCTTGGCTGGTCGATCACCAGGACCAGCTGGGCGCATATAGTTTGGCGTTACGCCAGATGATCGGCCTTAAGGTGTCTGCTGGAGCGGTAGTGATTGCGAAGCCCAATGGGAATGTCCAGCTCCGAATGTTGTCAGAGCTGGAGATGAGGGGCTGTGAATGTAGGTGGCAGGAACGTCTTGACCGCTATATGGCGATGCTTGACCTTGGAGCGGTTAGCATTTAGCGGATTCCAGCGGTAAGTTTTTTGGCTTTAGTGATCAATTTAATTGCAAGCTGGGGATTATTTGCGATCAGAAGATCTTCAAGCATTCGCAGTGCGACCTTTTCTTTAGGCTCTTTGTTTTTTTCGACATAGGTGTCAAGAAATTTATCTTTAGCAAACATCCAGATCTGTTCAGTCTTCCGGCGTCTTGTGCAAAGGGAATAATACTGTTGTTCGCTGCAAGGAAACTCTTTGCAGGCAGCAATTTCAAAGATTAGCTTTTTGCAAAGCGTTTCAGTTTCCGCCACAACAGTCTTTAATTGTTCAGGACTAAGCTTTGGAACTTGAGTCATATAAATTCGCCTTTCCATTGTTTCAGAGTAATAGAATGGTTCAGAGATTGACTTGGGCTTAAAGGGAGCTGCCATGGTGTCAAAGGAGATTTTGGAGAACTGTTACTACTGCCGTAACAATGTGGCAGTAGGAGCAAAGGAAGCAGGCGTCTCCCTTAACGAGATGAAGCGCCTGCTCCGTGATTACATTTTGGCGCGTAAGCCGCTATCAGACTTCAGTCAGTGAAAGAAGTCGTAAGCCGTTTGTGGTGTTGGGTCATAGTCGATCTCTTGCTGCATCTGGGGGATGATCTGTTCTTCCAGGAGATGTTGCATAGAGATTGGGATATGTTGATCCATGAGATGGCGTTTCTGGTCACGCTCAAAGGCCTGAGTGATCAGATCAAAGGCTTCAATGATTTGTGTGTAATCGTTAGTCATTGATAGGAGTCCAATCAGGTGAAAAGTTGTCGAGATAGGTAATGATGTCTGCTGTTGGAGCGCCAAGCGGTGGATGCTTGTCGCCATCGGAGACTTCAATGATGGTGGAGCAGAGAGCGGGTCCAAATTCGCCAGGTTGAGCAAGCCCTGGCGTATAGATGGCCATCTGCATTGGAACGATGTCATCGATAAGAGCGATGATCTCATAGCGAGTCACACCTGAGATGTCGGGATCAGGTGCCAGGACCTCTATCACATCGATGCGTTTAATGTCAGTCATTAGCGCTTGGTGTTTTTAAGGATGATGGAAGAAATTTCTAGAATCTTCTCCTGATCGCCTTTGTCTTCAGCTTGCTCCAGAAGGATCTCCAGGGACTGTAGTGCTTTGGAACGGAGTGTATTGACGGGCGAGGCATCCCAGGGGTCCTCCAGGCCCGCAGTGAACGTCGAGTAGAAGCGATACGCGGAAGATTGGGGGACACCGTGATCATCCACCAGAACCGAAACGATCTCTTTACGGCCAAGGCCTTCCGCATGAAGGGATTTGATGATCTGTAGCGCGTCCTCTCGAAAGCTTTCATGGTTTTTTGTCATGTAGTGTTTTTTGGAACGGATTCTCGGAATGGATTCTCAGTGAGAATTCCCACCAAGTGATACGCCCATTCCTGTGATAGCCTATCAGCCAATCATTAGATCGACAACCCCGACGTGACCCCTACGATGCCCAAGACCCTGAAAGCTGCCCAGAAGCCCGTGGAACGGACGGAAGAGTATCTCGCGCCCGATGAGCTGGAATTGGTGCTGGAAGCCCTCACGTGGTTTCGTAGGGACCCCTCAGGGCGTGCTCATGCTGGCCGCCTGACTTGGACCCGTGAGAAGTTCGTGAGAGCTAAGCTGCAGGGCCATATCATCGTCCCGCTTGCTAGGGATTGATCCTGGAACGGATAACGACCAAGCCCTGAATCGATAAAAGCCCCCATTAGTTGGGGGCTGTCGATTTGATGCCGCAGTGTTTCTCTACCAGGGCTTGATAGATCGCCCTAGCATTGCCCTGCAAGTCAGAAGGCTGTGAAAGGCACGGACTGGGGCGAAACCTTAGCCTTTCAAGCTGGGCAAACTTGCCATAGATTGGGCAGCCTTGCCCGCCATGAAATAGCGAGGCGAACATGAAGTGAGCCTCGCAAATGTCGAATCGATCAAACCACATCGGCTGAGCCCTCCCTAAGTTCGTCTGCGATTTCATACGGCTTAGGGAAACTCCCGCCGTAGCAGCTCAGCTCTTCCAGAACCATCTGGGCATATCTCAGCCCCGCTGGATCTGAAAGGCTGACGCCATTTGCGTCTGCAATCTCTTGAAGCGTTGTCATGTGGTTTCCTTTGTTGGAACGAAAGAAAGACCCCGGCCGTCAAGCCGAGGTCATCGATGGCGTCGAGACAATGAAATAATAGTGATCCTGGTCAAACCCAGACGCTACGATCTGGGCTTGCCAGTCCGCCATTGGACTGGAGCGGATGAGAGCAAGCGCCGCCAATCGTGCATTCTCGAAAGCGCTTTCCTCGTGTTGCCAGTGGCTCGTCTGTCGCCAGACCGTCCCGCTATCGCGATGATGGCTAGCAACAATCCGGGAGCCTAGCCTTGCGGTAGGTCCCAGGTATTTTGTCTTGATCAATGGGCCGCTGATTGTCATTGCATCCATCCCTTGATGGCGATTGTTTTTATGTACGGCTGAGTGCCGCTATGGGTGAAACTGGAACGGTTGCTCTCCGGTTGATAGAAGAACAACCACAGGCAAGAAAGCCCGGCCACTGCTATCAGTGACCGGGTGGCGAACGTCTCAAGGGTCATCAGCTGACCCCCTGGGCGTCTGCCTTGGCGTCAATCTCTCGGAGATTCTCAGTGAGAATTCGGATGATCTCTTCCTTCTCACCACGCCAGCCGCTAAGCAAGAATTGCTCAATCGCTGGCTTCACTACCCCATAGGGCAGATCGATCTCGACCACATCCCCAGTCTGTTTGCATTTGGCACGGATCGATGAACTATGCAGTTCAACCTCAGCGCTAGTGATGCTGTGACGTGTTGTTTGTGTCGTTTGCATTTGATGGTTTCCTGTTTGGTGTGAACGTTGGCCAGACCCTCCACACTCTCGCGATTGAGAGCGCTTGGGAGTCTGGTTTGCCGCCCCTGCTGACAGTGCGCCTGGTAACAAGCGAACCGACGAGAGGCGGCTGAAGCTGGCACGGGTGAGACCCAGCCAGCTGGCTGATCAGCTTGACTGACTGTCAGCGTTGCGCGCTATGTAGTTATCGAGGTTCTGCCAGCCTGTCCCTAGCGGGAAGGCTTGCCGATCGCGAGGCGATCGATGATCGGCTTGGCTGTGGAGCGGAGAGGCTCTCGCCTCCCTATCCTGATCACTCCTCTAGCATACCAAACTCTTGGAGTGATAGGCGAGAAAATCGCCATTCACGCGAGATCTTAACATTCTCAATTAGCACTCGATACTGAGAATCCCCGCTAGTTGATTCTCAGCGATTCTCAACAAAGCGACTGCTATTGCAACCGAGAATCACTCTCAAAAACTATTGCAACTGAGAATCACTCTCAAAAACTATTGCAACTGAGAATCACTCTCAAGAACTGTTGCAATTGAGAGTCATTCTCAAGAGCTATTGCAATTGAGAATCGTTTGCAATAG
>Ga0196899_1000112_pt1 | contig 41453 bp, 75 predicted proteins | sample VirMetDEL_Sep_01_FD_169095 | JGI IMG/M metagenome (GOLD analysis project Ga0196899, IMG submission 169095) | Aqueous microbial communities from the Delaware River and Bay under freshwater to marine salinity gradient to study organic matter... | ecosystem: Environmental > Aquatic > Marine >... | reverse complement strand
TTTCTGTATGCCCTATATTCAGGCGTGCCAAACATGCCGTGTGTCACTCCACCCATGCCTGCGCCTCCATCGAATAGGACGCCACGAAAGCGCCGGAGGGCGTCTCTACGCGGGCGGTGTGGATCTGGTGGCCTGCTTGTTTCAGGTCATAGATACGAGCGCCTAGGCGAAAGCAGCCGAAGCGGTCTAGCGCGTCTATCGGCGTGATGTGCTGGCCTGCCTTGAGGGCGGCGAGGATTTGGTGGCTTTGCGTCATGCGTCACCTCGTGAGAAGAAAAGCGCAGAGGGAGCCGTGGGAAGCTCAACCTCTGCTAGTTGATCCGCGCTAGGGGATGAGGAGACAGGCGCGGATACCCAGCCGCAGGGAGGGCGGCTGAATGGGGGAAAGGGGGTCATGCTGCACCTTCTTTCGGCGCGTCTTGCATCCAGTCGTTTGGGGTTACTTCCCCGCCCGTCTTGGCCTGAATCGCGACCATCTTTTTGGCGCTAGGCGTGTGGACCCCACGAAGGCACTCCGAAAAGTGGCTACGCGACATGCCGAAGAAGTCGGCCCACTGCTTGTGGGACCGTGGCTCTTGCGACGCGATATATTGTGAAAGTGTTGCCATGTCTTGTTGTCGAACATTTCGACACCTATGTCAATAAGCAGGCACGCATAATGTCGCCAAAAACGACGGGACCAAATGTTTATTCGCTTCTATACTCCCGGCATGGGACTTCTGATTAAACAGATTCGAGAGAACAAGCAGCTGACGCAAACTCAGTTGGCCGAAAAAGCTGGCATATCTCGTTCGCAACTTTCCGAGATCGAAAACGAACGAAAGCCCGCGAACACTCTGCGGCTATCAGCGATAGCGAAGGCCCTTGGCGTTACCGTTACAGATTTATTCGATAACGCGCCTGACGAAGAGTATAAGAACTTAATCGTTGATCTGATGCGGGATATGTCCGTGCCCGACAGGGACGCGCTGATCCACTACGCCAAGGCCATCGCGAACAGAGACTAGTTCAAGAGCGAAATTCAGAACCTTAAATAGCTGATCTGAATTCATGCCCGCGAGGGTGTTCATTAAATGTTCCTGATGAAAATTCTCGTCCATAATAGCGACCTCACTTATTAACCCTAGCTTAACGGCGGGAATGTGGCACGTCTACTACCACCGATAATGTAACCTAACAAAATTTGTGTCGTTATTTTCGACAGAACCTATTGACAGTCGTGTCGAAATAATCGACATTCAACCTAACAACAACACGAGGATGAACGACAATGACCCCGCATTTCTACAGCAACAGCGCAGGCAAGACGGCCACGCCCCAACAGATCGTGGCGCGGGTCAAGCCCTTCGCTACCGGCCTTCTGGTGGGCACCGCTGCGCCCTGCCCCGCCCCTTGTTCTAAGCTGATCACGCCCTCATGGGTAATAGAGCCGCATGTTATCGACGCGGTGATCGGCGGTGCGTCGTGAGTTGGCAACCGATTGAAACCGCGCCGAAGGACGGCACCGCGTTTCAAGCGGAAATTCCCGGCCACGGCTCTGACAACGTAATCGCATGGGGCGACGGACTTCTTAATGAGGCGGGTGAGGACTGCGGAGGATGGTACTTCGCATCTGAGCAAGAGCCGCCCGAATGCTGGACTGACGGCGTTTGCTGGGAAGCGAATGAGAACGGAAGCCCATCGGTTCCGCCTATTCGCTGGAAGCACCTGCCAGAGGCCACGTCATGACCATCTACACCCCCATACACGCCGCGCTTGTCGGGCGTCGCATGATCCCAATGGACGGCGAGTGCTACTGCCCCTCCTGCCGCCGCGACGACCTGTACCGCAATCAGATGGCAGTCGCAGGCCACCCCAACGCGCCGGACGCAGCGGAATACTTTGAGCGCTTCGGCGGGGGCATCTGTTGGGATTGCTACGAATACACCGACCCGCTGCCTAAGCCCACTATACCGGCTGGATATGTGCCTTGCAATGAATGTGAGGCGGGCACTCGCGGGGTCCGCGTGAAGGATGAAACCACGGGCGGCTATGTGACCGACTGGTGCCCCCGATGTTCCGGCGATGGCCGCGTGAGGATAGCGCAATGATCCGCCGCATCCTCGCCAGTCTTCGCCGCATCAAGGCAGATGCCCAATACATGAACGACCTGAAATACGAGTTCGACCGGATAGAGCGCAAGGCCATCCGAGACGCCGAACACAGCGCAGAGTTCCACGAGGAGAATGTGACATGACCCTAGACCTACGCAGCCCCCGCGCCATCCGCCGCCAGAACATCCGCGACGTGTTTCTTGGCATCATCGGCCTGAGCGTTATCGCAATCGCTGTTTTCGCCGCGTCTTATACCGCAGCAGGATCGCACTTCATCGAAGCGCAGGCAATTCACCCCGACTGCATGGGAGACGCCAAATGCTAATAGTTGGTATGCACGACCCCGTTTCTGCTCGCGCTCAATCCTTCGTAAGCGAAGGCAGGGATTGTGGGTCGGTTCAATTCACCTGCGGTCGTGGCGACCACGTTACGATCTACACCACCCCCGAAGCCGCCCGCGCAATCGCTGACGCTTTCAACGCGGCGATCAAACCCAAACAGGAGGACGCAGCATGAACGCCGTCACCGATATCAAAGCAGACCACAAGTCTATCGCCCAGGCACTTGCCGCCGCGCAGATGAAAATGGGCAAGGCGTTGAAGTCTGCCAACAACCCGCATTTCAAAAGCAAGTATGCCGACCTCGCCAGCGTTGTCGATGCCTGTATGCCTGCGCTGAACGAGGCGGGCATTGCTGTGATCCAGCCGACCACAGACGATGACAGCGGTCGGTATGTTGAGACGATCCTAATCCACGGGGAAAGCGGGGAAACGCTAAAATGCCGCGTCCCGCTGATCGTGGGCAAGAACGATATGCAGGGGTATGGCAGCGCGGTCACCTACGCCCGCCGCTATGGCCTCATGAGCATGTCCGGCATCGCCCCAGAGGATGACGACGGCAACGCGGCGGCAAAAGCAGCGCCTACCGAGCAAGCGAAGCTGCGCCTTCTGACGCCTGACCAGTTCATCAAGCTGCGCGACAAGATCGAAGTGGCAGAGGTTGACGAGGCAAAGGTGCTTGAACGCTTCGGCGCTCCGTCTCTCCAGCAATTCCCCGCGATCAAGTTTGAAGCCGCGATGAAAGGCCTAGACGCGACGATTGCCGCCAAGGCTCCGCAAGAGAACGCCGACCTAGAAGGCGACAACATTCCAGAACACGAGGACGCATAACATGAATGTGCAGACCAACATTGACCCCATTGCGGCGGTCTACAAATCAAGCCGGTTTGTCTATTTCGATATTGAGACAATCCCATGCCAAGACGAGGACTACCGCCAGACGCTTGCCCGCAAAGTGACGGCCCCCGCCACGTTCAAGAAACAGGAAAGCATTGATAAGTGGCTTTCCGAGAACCGCGACAGCGCGGCGGACGAGGCGATGGCAAAGACCAGCTTCGACGGCGGGCGCGGCCATGTCTGCACAATCTCATGGGCAAAGAATGACAGCGGTATTGAAACCCGCCACGCCAAGACGATCAGCGAAGAGCGCGAGGTGATTGGCGACTTCTTTGCGGATCTGGACCCGTATCATTCGGAAACGCTGGTGGGCCACAATATCACGGGCTTTGACCTGGCGTTCCTGAAAAAACGCGCCGTCTGTTTGGGTATCAAGATGCCAGCGCCGTCCAGCTTTCCCCGCGACCCTAAGCCTTGGGACAAGTCGGTCCAAGACACCATGAGCATGTGGGCTGGTGGTACAGGCCGGATCAGCATGGACAACCTGTGCGGCATTCTCGGCATCAAGGGCAAGGAAGGCTTTGACGGTTCGATGGTGGCCGAAGCGTGGGCCAAAGGCGATCACGATACGATTGCGGAATACTGCCGCGACGACGTGTGGCGTACCCGCGAAATTCACAAGCGTTTTCTGATGGCGGGGTACTGAGCATGGCTGGCAGCGTGAACAAAGTAATCCTTATCGGCAACCTAGGCCGCGACGTTGAAGTGCGCTCGTTCCCTAACGGTGGCAAAGTCGCCAACCTTCGCATCGCCACTTCCGAGACGTGGAAAGACAAGAACACGGGCGAACGCAGGGAAAAGGTTGAGTGGCACAGCGTTGCGATCTTCCAGGAGGGGCTTGTCGCCATCGCGGAGAAATACCTCAAGAAGGGCAGCAAGGTCTACATCGAAGGCCAGCTGCAAACCCGCAAGTGGCAGGACCAATCCGGCGCGGACAAGTACAGCACCGAAGTTGTGCTGCAAGGCTTCGGCGGCACCCTGACGATGCTGGACGGCAACGGCGGCGGCTCAGATAGCGGCGGCGGTCAGTCTGGCGGGGGCTATGACAGCGGCGCGTCTGGTGGCGGGTACGGCGGGTCGCGTGACCTAGGGGATTCTATCCCGTTTGCCCCTGAGTGGCGCATCTGACCCCTCACGGGAAAGCGCGGCTTATCGCCCGCATTAACGCCTTCACCAGCCTGAGCGACCTTGCAGGCTGGTGGAAAAACAACCTCGCGTATCCGTATCAGCGCGACCCCGACATCATTGCAGCGAAAGACAAGCGGAAAGGACAGCTAGATGGCAACGCGCACCGTGACCAATCAGCAGCAGCTAGACAGCCTGATCGCCCTGCTAAGAGCGCGTGACCTGCCTTTCACAGCCAGCATCGCGGCGGGCAAGGGGCGCAGCGCAGAGCAGAACAGGTTGCAGCGCCGCTGGATGCTGGAGGCCGCAGAGCAACTGGGGACCGATACCGCCGAGGGCTTTCGCGGATACTGCAAGCTGCACTTCGGCGTGGGCATCCTCAAGGCCGAGAACGAACACTTCGCCGCCGAGTATGACGCCGTAATTCGGCCACTGCCCTATGAGCAAAAGCTGCGCCTGATGATGGTGCCGTTTGACTTCGGAGTGACCCGCCAAATGACCAGCCCACAGAAACGGAAATATCTCGACGCTGTTCACTCGCACTTCACGCGCCTTGGCGTTGTGCTGACCGAACCGGAGGATAAGCGATGAACCAGATATCCCCCCGTGGCCCGCTTGGCCTCAAGGTGCCTAAGCTATCCGCTGCCGAGATACGCGAGGGCAAAGAGTGGATGCGCCGCGTCAAGGAACTGCCCTGCTGCATCTGCTACAAGCACGGCCCGTCAGACGCGCACCACGTCATTCATGGCCGCTACGGGACGCGCAAGGCACCGGACAAAGACACGATACCTTTGTGCAAAATTCACCATCAAGACGGCCCCGAAGCGATCCACAACGGCAAAGCGACGTGGATGGAAAAGCACGGGCCGGATTACAGCTACCTGCCTTGGGTCGCAGCCCAGCTTGGCGAGATTGATTTTTAACCCAACCGAAGGAATGAACCAATGCAAATCACCATCACTAAAAAAGTGGACGTGGAAGTGAAGACCTTACGCGCGGTGTGCGGTGTTAGGTACTGGGAAGACGCCACCGTAAACGGCAAAGAAGACGCTGACGGCGACCTGATGCCCTTTGCCAGAGGCGAGACTTGGGACATCCAGATTGACCTTGATACAGGCAAGATCAAAGGCTGGCCCGGCGGCACTATCGCAACCACTCACTATAAGGTCTGCGATGACGGCATCTATTCTCTGCTCGAAGAAAGCGGGGAAACTGTCACCCAAAAAGACGGGTACGTGCCCTCTATGCTTTCCCCAGCAGGTAACGGCTACGGCGATTACATCATCATGAACATTGGCGCTGATGGACAGATAGAAGGCTGGGAATTTGACGCCAGCTATTTTGACGAAAGCGACGATTACTGAGATTCCCGATCTGGGGATAACGCGGCCACAGCGAACTAGTGGCGACAAGAAGCCCGATGGGCGTTTGTTGTAACCAAACTGACGCGCTACGTCACCCGCCCGTCGATCCGCGCCACCTCCACATGAGGGGATCGGCGGGCAACATAGGAGAGAGCAATGACACCGGACACCACACCCGAAGCGGTTTACCTGATCCGAAAGCATGGCGGATACTATCGACCAAACAGCCGGGGTTACACCACAAGCGCAATCGTCGCGGGACGGTACACCCAAGAACAAGCCGAGCGCGAAACCCACCCTAATGGTCCGGACGGTCCACGCGACGGCATGACATACATCCACGAAAACGATGTGCAGGGAGATGAAGGCTGGGATGCCTACCGCGCCCAATCCATCCGCATTGCTGAACTGGAGGCCGAGAATGCCATCCTGCGCACGGAGAAACACGCGGATGCGGAGGCTATCGGGGCGCTGCTTTCTGCCCTCACTGAGATACGTGACTGGCGCAAATCCTGCCACGACCACGACAAGGATATGGGTCACGATCCGCGCGAATTTGACGTTGAGGATTTGAAGATGGTGGAATTTCGCGCAAGCGCCGCGATCAAGGGAGTGACCAATGTCTAACCTGAAATCCGTGGGCATTCACGGCACCGAACTTGCTGGATATTCGAGCATCGTTGGACAGCCGATCATGCTCAAAAACGAGGCTGGTAATTATATCGGACAACTCGCCCTGATTGGCTTTCAAGGCGACTACAAAGAAGCCGTTGCGGCAATCGCTAACGCTTTAGATGCTCCCAACCGGCACGCCTACAAGGTCGGCTTCGCAGGTGGCCGGACTGACGCGCTGCACGAGGCGCTGTCTCACAAGTGGCTGTGCTTCCATAAATGCGACGTGGAAATCGAAGTGGTCAACGCGGAAGATATTATCGCCCTTATCAAAGGAGCCACCAATGACTGAGCAAGTAGAGCGCGATGGGTATGACCAGTTTTGGGACGTAGTGGAATCTGCGCCGGTGCATCACGGGCATATCGTGCAGCCGTTAGATGCCCTTAGATCAGCTTGGCTGGTTCGTGACTTGACGGAGGATGACTTCCGCACCGCCCGCGCCGCCACCGCCGCCATGCAAAAGGACGCCGCTATGGATCGCCTAGTAGCCGAGGGGCAGCGATGTGACGCCATGACGCCGCAGAAGGGCCGACGCCTGCCTGATCGCGTCATGGTTTGGCACAGCAGCCCTACGCTTAACCATTTGGGTACGTGGGCAACTACGCGTTACCCAGACGACGCCGTTGCTTACGTTCCGGAATCATTAGAGGCACCGACCGCAGTATTGGACGAAACATCACCAAGGGCAGCAATCGGTGAAATCGGGAACCAGATGCACAATTTGGCTTGTGAATTTCAGAGCAACGAAGACTTGGCCGAAAGGCTGGGAGGCTTCGCTTGTGAACTTTGGCGTGTTGCGCAGTCTGCATCATCCGAGCCTATACCCACCATGACACCGCAGGAGGCGGCGAAGGTATCCGCCGAAGACCGCGAAAACATCGTGGATGAAATCGAGAGCATCATCTGTGAGACGCACGAAATGGATGTGCGCGATATAGATTACGCCGAAAACATCGTTTCATGGCTAGAGCGGCACCACCCCGCCGCCCTACGCGCTATCTCGGAGGACAGCCAATGACCACATGGACCGAAGCCCAGATCGACCGCCACTTGCACCTGTGGGAGCATAGGCACGGTCCAGACAGCCCGGAGGCGGGGATTGTGCGGCAGTTGCGGGCGGAACGGGATAGGCAATACGATCAGAATGCTGATTTTATAGTGCGGGTGGCTAAACTTGAGGCCGTGACGCCAAAAACCCTACCTAACCGCGTAATGGTTTGGCACAGCAACCCTGCGCTCGACCACACAGGCACATGGGCCACCACCCGATACCCGGACAACGCTGTCGTTTACGTTCCAGAAGATATGGAAATGAAGCCAACAGTATTGGACGAAACATCACCAAGGGCGGCTATCGGTGAAATCGGAAACCAAATTCATAATTTGGCTTGTGAATTTCAGCATAACGAAGATTTAGCCGAAAAACTAGAACGCCTAGCCTGTGAACTATGGCGTGTTGCACAGACCCTACCCACCACACAGGAGACACCCCATGAATGATATGCGAGAAACGCTAATGGGCATCATTGCCCGCGACGTTATGGACGCAGAAGCAACCGCCGACGCCATCATTGCCGCGATGCCGGGGCGAGTTCTGCCGTTGGAGTGGTTAGGTGGTGGAAAGCGCCATCACGCTGGGAATTACGTGATTGAGGATATTAGCACCCCACGGCGGGAAATCCGACGCTTGCGACACGCCTCATTCGGCACAACCTACTTGGCAGACTTTGGAGGTGATCGCCCCCTAGAAGCCGCCAAAGCCGCTGCACAAGCCCACCACACCGCCGCCATCCTATCGGCCTTCGGGGTACAGGGAGGGGAGGCATGAGCGGGAAGTTATTCGCCGCGATGGTGTATTTCCTGATAGTCGTCGCCCCCGTCGCGCAGTGGACGATTGGGCAGCACCTAAACGAGGCCACAAAGGAGGAAGCCGAATGAGCCTACTAACGCCCCAGCAAGTAGCAAAGGAGTTTGGCCTTTGCGAAAAATCCTTGCTTCAATGCCGCCAGTTGGGTCTACGCTATGTCGAGATTACCCGCAAAGCGATCCGCTATAAACGCGAAGATATTGACGAATACCTTAAAAGTAGGACCGTTCAAAAATGCCATTCCGAAAAAAGAACAGCAAATACTGGCACTATGACTTCCAGTTCAAAGGTGGTCGATTTTACGGATCATGCGGCACCGAGGACTTCCAAACGGCCAAAGCGGTAGAGGCGGAGGCGCGGTTCAACGCGAAGAACAGCCCCCAGGCGCACGGCAAATTCACATTATCCGAAGCTCTCGGCACCTACTACAGCGACATTTGCAAAGACCAAGCCAGCGCAAAGACCAGCTTTTCACAAGCCAAGATGCTGCTCACCGAATTGCCAGCGTCTATATCCATATCAGACCTGACCAACCGCGACATTATGGGCGCTGTGGTTCGTATGCGGGCAACACGGCAGAACGGCACAGTGAATCGGCACCTAGACTTTCTCAGCCGGTCGCTCAAGCATATGGCGACATTCTACGACGCCAAGGTTCCAACGCTGGACTTCAAGGCGGCAAAGACGCCCGAAGCCAAGATCCGCGTTCGCTTCCTGACAGAGAACGAAGAGGTACGGCTGTTTGAACATCTGCGCGAAGACCTGCACGACATGGTGCGCTTTGCGCTAATGACCGGAGCGCGACAGCAAGCTATCTTCGGCCTCAAGTGGCGCGATATATCAAACGAGATCACATTTGCGAACAAAGGCGGGGGAACATATCAGTTTCCAGTCGGCAGGCCGCTTAGGGCGCTACTGTCTGCCCTGCCGAAGTCGAACGTGATTGAGCATCGTGGCTATGTGTTCACATTCCTGAATGAGCGCGGGGAACGCGTGCCGTTCAATCAGAATAATCATTGGATGTGGGATCGGGCATTTGCAGCGGCAGAGATTAACAACTTTCGCTTTCACGACCTCCGCCACACATTCGGGACTCGGATGCTCAGACACACGAATAACCTCAAGCTGGTGTCTGAGCTTATGGGGCATTCCGACGTGACGACCACGGCCCGATATGCGCACGTTTTGGCAAGCGATAAGCTGTCTGCATTGGACGAATTTGGGGCGGTTGAAACCAAGGCGATTTACAGCCATTCCCGAAGTAAGTCCCGAAGCTAGGTAAGTTATCCTTGCAAAATAGGCGCTTAGGCCGAAACGCAAAAGCTTCCCAAGCTTTAGTTACGAGTTCGATTCTCGTTACCCGCTCCAAGCCAATCAAGAAAAATACACCATATAAACAAAGCGTTTAGCGCTGATTTGGGCCTCATAATCAAGACCCGATCAAGAGACGACTTGGGAAAAAACGGGAACAATCCCGCACCTTCGGGAACCTGAGTCCCGCATAAAGTCCCGAAGATGCGGGGCTATGGGTATCAATGGGTTGCGGGGGGAGTGGAAACGTTTAGTGGACCCCGAGGTGCGAATATTCGCCCAATTCGATAGTGTACCACTTTCCGTTATCGTCAGGTCCAGCGACTGCAAACTCTGCTATATCTGGGTCACAATCATTGCCGCGATTATCGAACCAATTTGTTATCGGGTAGGTTTTGCCATCGTCTAGCACGATGATCCGCAGTGAACGGTTTAGCGCCTCAATGCTTGCCATGCCTCTCTCCTTTGATATGGGTTCAGGGTTCGCGGCGGGTGGTTCATCGCGCAGCCATGTCGTCACTCACGGGGTGTTCTCCTTATTGCTTAGAAGGGGGTGGCGATTGACGGTCTAGCCAGTCTTTCAGCGCGGCAGTCAAAACCGCATTCCTTGTCGGTCGTACAGGCTGACTTGATATCCATTCAGTAAGCCAGTCGTGCAGCCCTTCATCTATTGTTGTGGATATCTTTACCTTCAAGACCACATCAGGCCTTGTGTCATTAACCCTGACATTAACCAACAGACCACCGCTATCGCGAAGGCCATACTTGGCTATCAAATCCGCCTCTGCGACCTTTGCCTCTGCATCGGTCTCATGGGTAGACGCGATCACAATATCAAACTTCTTGCCACTGCTTTCTACGATTTCCCGCCACGCGGCATTCCTAGGCGCACGGCCAAAAGCCCGCTGCTTGCACCCTTTGCCAACGTAAAACGGGACGCCGCTTTCTGCGTCACAGTGCATATAAACAAAGAAAGGCTCAACCCTCATCACGCGCCGCCTTCAATGCCTGAACCCTAATATAAGTTGACACACCAGCCCCCGCCTTCTCGGCGGCGTCTGCAATTCGCTCGTGCTCTTCATCGGTCAATAAAACATGGATTCTCCTGTTCCGCGTTGGCTTTCCAGCGGCTTCGTTTTTCGGTCTGGGCATGATTTTATCCATATGTGTTTTATATGCACATACAGGCTTGCGGTCAAGATATAAATGTGTATATTAAACACATCAGAAGCAAAAATGAAAGCCGAGGAAATGACCCCAAGCCAAGCCAAAGCAATCAACTCCAGCGACACAATGCACCAGATGATTGTCGCACAACGCCTTGGCGCAAAGGTTGTGGGTAAAACTGTTCGCCAGAATGATGTCATGAACTGGTTGGAAATTCAGGTCCGCACCGAAGACGCCGCATATGATTGGAAGGTCACGCCGCGCGGTCGTATCGTGGAGCAGCGCATCATGGATATGCACTGATGCCGTTCGCATGGATTGGCAACAGGCTACTGCGCGAGGGGCCGGACGGGCGGGTCTACATTTCGCGCACCTCCCCCGGTTGGTTCGGGAGGTGGCTTTACCGCGACCTGCCCCGCGAAGATTCCAGCGGTAAAGTTGTGGGGCGCGGCCCCCTCTAAGCAATGCCCCTCGGGGCCGACACAAAGGAGAGAGACGATGGGAATGTTCGATGATATTAAATGCGATATGAGCCTCCCCGGGCCTTGTCCGGTTGATGACTTCCAAACCAAAGACCTAGACTGCACGATGACACATTACGCCATCCGGCGAGACGGTCGCCTAGTGGACGCCAACATTCGCATGGAGAAGAAAGCGGGCGCACCACCCGACCCCGGAAAAGCGTTCATGGACCGCGATCACATAGAGTGGCACAGGAAATGGTGGGAGAGGAAGGAGGGGCCAGACATTCCTATGGAGTATACAGGCTCCGTGAATTTCTACAGCAACGACAAGGATGACGTCTGGTGGGAGTTCTGCGCGTTTGTGAGAGCCGGGGTTGTCACCGAGATTATTCAGATTTCGCCTAACCCCACCCCCTTAGCGCAGAAAGGATAGATGATGAGTGACATGGAGGAAGCACTGAAAGCCATTCAGGCCGTTGAGAAAAACGCGCCTAGTGCATCAGCAGCCCGTGAACGGCTTATGGAGTTAGCCGTGGAGGCCAAATATCGTGCTGACCACACAGGAGTCTCCCCGCCCTACCGGCGCAAGACCTGAGCATGTCGGAAGGCTCAACGGATAAAGGAGAGAGAACGATGAGCGCATACACAGAGCCGAAAACGCGAGACGAAAGGATAGGGGCGGCAATCTATAAGCACGCCCTTGAAGATCGCCGTGGGTTCCGCCCTGACCAGATCGGAATCCCGATGGACGACACGGTTTGGTCCGAGATTTTCACCTCTCTTGCAGTGGTCGCAAGGGACGCGATTAAAGCGCAATCCTAACCCCCACCACGCCAAGGAGGCAGAGAGAATGACGGAGCACAGCGCATATCTACGCGACCTGACGACCGGATCAGAATGGGACAAGCCCAGCAACGGAACCTGTGAGAAGCTTATCGCAGCCGCCGCCCACATAGACGCCCAAGACGCCAAGATCAAGGCGCTGGTGGAGGCGTTGGAGGCCATTACATACGAAACAGACCACGGGTGCATTTTCGCATCATATCAGGACGATGTTGACCTGACCGAATTTGTATCCCCCGCCCTAACCGCAGCAAAGGAGACGACAGCATGAGCGAAGCGCCAGAACGGGTTTGGATGGACCCCGACATTAAGTTCCCAGAATGCGAAAAACAGTATGGTTGCGATGTTGAATACATCCGCGCCGATCTCGCCCGACCTATGACGGTAGCAGAGGCGGAGACACACTGGGCCATCACTTCACCGTCCGGAATGCACATTGGCCTGTGGTCCAGCTATGAAACAGCCAAGCGCGTGTTCGATAACGAGGTGAACGGCAGTAAGCTATGGCCGCTCCGCGCTCTGTCACAAGGGGGAGAGTGATGGACCGCTGCCCGATATGCGACTTGCCGCACCCCGTGACAAACCCGTACTGCTTTTGCAAGCCCATGATCGTTGGCGTTGACTTGTCTGATGGCGTCGAAACTCATTGAGAGGGGTTCATCGAAAACGGCGTTCTGACGATAACAGACATGTACCATATCATAGACCACAAAAAAAGCCCGCCAACCGGTTAAGGCTGACGGGCTAATACCACCGCTCAAACGAACGGCGAGTGTGATCTACTTCGCGGCAATGGAACAGCCTATCCAGCACCCGACACAATCGCCGCCTGCCCGCCCAATGCGCCAAGCCGCACCACGATATACGCAGGCCGGTAACGAGGTAGCAGGAGCGCCACGACAGGCTTTCCACGGCGGAAACGATCCGGTCACGCATGGGGGCGCTCCTTATCGGGGGATGCGATCTGTGAGAATGTCGATCTTGCCTTCAATGCGCTGCAACGTGCTTTCGATGCGCTGCGCTCTATCGTCAGGCCGTGCCGGGGGTGTCGGCTCTTTCTTTTCGCGCCAAACCGCCAGACCGCCGATTGCAATAATCAAGGCGGCAACCGATCCTAGAATAGCGGCGTAATCATTTGCGCTCATTTAGCCATGCCCTCCAAACGCGGGACACGTCCTTTACAGCGCCGTAGATGCAGACAAGCGCCTGCGTGCTGGCCCATGAATACATGAAGACCGCAGTTGACGAGGCGTCCATAAGCCAGAAGCCCGTTGCAAAGCTGGCGTACACCAGCGCGTTGACCGCCGTGACGCCAGAGCGAATGAACGGCGTCCACCATGCCCGCCCGTTGATACCAAGCGCCACCATGTGCAGCGCCCCCGTGATCAGGAACAGCAGCGCCCAATCGCTTTCGTACAGCCAGGAGCGCAGCACCAGATAGGCGTCGCTGTCCATTGACCGCGACCCATCCGCAAGCCAGATGCCGAAGCCGAAAGTGCCCGCTGCTAGGGACCATTCAAGCCGCCTGTCCTTGTGGTAGATCCGCCCGTCCATCCTAAGCGCACCCCGCGTCATGTCCGCGAACAACCGCAGTGCCCGCCCTGCCCACGTCGTCGGGCGTCTGGGGGTTTGGTAGTGCTTCGGCAAGGCGTTCGATTGCGCCGGTAAAATCGGGGCCGCAAAACGCTGCATCACTTGTTCCTATCGCGCAAGATGTCGCGCCAAGAAGGGGAAGCATCAGTATCTTTGACCGCATCAGAGATATCCTTTTCGCGGGTGATTGTGGTTTCGCGGGCGGATTGCCGCGTGTCTTTTCCGCCCTGCCAATAGAGGAACACGCCCAAGGCGCAGATGATTGCGACTGCGATGATGATGCGTTTCATTTGCGCTGATCCACGAGACGGCCCACGACAACGCAGACGCCAACCGCGCCGACGATCCACGGCAACCAGCTTTCGGGGATGATTGCTTTCGTTTCATCCGGTAGCGTGGCCCATGCCACAGGCAGCAGCACGACCAACGCGCCAAACTGCACAGACAGCCACCGCCAAGCGGCTTTCCAGTCTTCGACAAGTTTCATGTCCGGTCCTTTCCAAAGAAGCCCGCCAGCAGAGACGCCAGAGCGGCCCACAGGGAGCGCTGCGGGGGTGTTGTGGGGGTTGGTGGCGATACGTGGTCCACAGGGGGCTGTGACGCGCCTAGAATGACCATGATAGCGTCTGACACGTCACGCTTGACCGCGCTGCCCCAGACGGGGGTGCGGCGGCTGGTCAATAGGGTGTATTCCGTCATGAAGCCATCGCCGGACCACAGCCCATCGAAAAACAGGCTGCACTCTTTTGAACGCCGCCCAATGATCGAAGCGGGCTTGTTGTACCACATGAACGCCACACGAGCGCCGGGCACGTCGCCCGCCTTCCAGCGCTTGACCCACGTTGCGGTGCGAATGTCGCCCGTGTTCCAGTGGAACGAGAGAGCCGCAGCAAATTGCGCCTCGCTCAGATCATGCCCCGCGAATACCTCGCGCACGTCGTCTGCGTACCGCTCAAGCGCCCAGATGAATACCTCAAGGCACTTCTGTAACGGCTGCGGGTTGTTGATATAGCGATCCACGTTGTGACCGCTGGCGTTGGTCAGGCCGACCGACCACGTATTCACGTTTTCTGAATCGCGGTAGGTCTGGCGAATGACGGCCTCGTGATGCGCCACCTCAAGAGCAACGCGCACGGTTATTGGATTATCGCGGCTCACTTAGCGACCCAACCCGTGTTTCCTGTCCCGCTTTCTTTGATGTACAAGGTTGTTCCTGCCCCACCATCAGTTCGCGTGTAGAAAGAACCCACAGGCGCGGTTAGGACGCCTTCTGGCGAACTCGTGCCGCTCGTCCATATTGCAGCACCCGTTCCCGGCCTAAAGATTTGCGAGTATGTATTTGTGAACCGCTTAGCCGCAGAACCTAAGGCAGTTGCAGCGTCAACCCCAGGCGCTACAATCGCAGTACCCAGAGCAATAATCTCTGTGCCCAGTGTTCCTGCCGCCGTTGCCGCGAAAATCCTGAGGGCGGACGCCGTAACTGAACTACCCGCGCTTGATATGATGCGCAAAAATCGGTTCGTGCCGTTTGTGTCTTGAAGGGCAATACCCGGCGTGGGCCCCTTGAATAGTGGAAGGTTAACACCCGCGTTGTCTTCGATGTTGAATACAAACTTATCAGCCAAGTCTCGGACGTTAAATTGCATGTCCCCACCGGAGAAAAACTGGGTGCCGTCGCCGTTATCTGTGATAATGGCTCCAGTTTGGAACGAACCCCAAAAGGTCGTCCATTTTGCTGTAGCTTTAAGTTCCAACTTAAAGGCATCGCTGCCCTCTTGATAGAAACCGTAGAAGTTATTGCGGTCGCTAATCCTTGAACCTGTACCGCCAAGGATAACGTCGCACCCTTCAAATGTATGACCGAACCAGTTATTCCCGGTGCCACCTCGCAAGCTTAACCCAGTTCCTGACCCCGCCCCAGACGTGCGCCCGCCAAACCAGTTCCAAGTTGTAATCTGTTCCTCTGTCGTGTTGTTGCTGCCCAAATCCCAACCAAGACCGCCAGAAGGTTTTGCAGCACGTCGCTCACAGAATACGTTATAAAAGTCATTGTAGAATTGCGCTGGTCCGCCAGCACCAGCAAGAACCCCGTCAACGCACGAAACACCTGTGCAACCGCCACACCACTCAATCCAGAGATCATCAAACCGAACCCGCGAAAAGCCGCGCATATCAATCTGTATCTGTCCCACAGGGGTTGCATCGCCCGCCGCCAAACTGATGCCGCTCATTTTGAAGTGGGTCACCTGATCCGCAACTAATCCGCTTGCCGCTGCTGCGTTTTTGATTGCTGTGTTGTTGTTTCCGGTCAGGTATAAAACCGTCCTAAACCTGCCGTCGCCCTCCAAGTTCACACCCATGGGAATGATTAGCCCGGTGTGGAAGTACGATGCAGCGGGGATTTTAACTGTAACGCTGCCGCCCCCGTAAGCGCCGCCAAGATAATCACCCTCCGCTGCATCAATAGCTGCTTGGATTGCGGCAGTTACCGTGGCCGCGTCGGCAAGCAAGCCTGTTGTAGGCGCTCCGAAAGCAAGAATGTTATAGGCCCCACCAGCCCCCGGCAAAACATCAAACTCTTGCCCACCCGCGTTGGTCTGGCCAAGGTTTCCTGTGCCTGCCGTTGCTTGATACACCGCGCCGATATCTGTGACTTGGATAAGCTGACCAGCCGGAAACGTCTGTGAATCCGAGATCAAATCAGGAAACGTTTCATAACTTGTCTTTGGGTCTGTGTCGTTGTCCGCGCTAAAGACCGTAATCATGTTCTTGTCTTTGGCGAGGATGGAATACCCGCCTTCGACGTAGAGGTTACCGATCTGCGAGCCTAGATTGACAAAGCGCCCCGCGATGGTTCTTACGGGCTGCGTTGCCGGGATGGTCTGGCCTTGGTCCCAGAACGCGGCTTTCGGAAACGCCTCCGGGTCAAGGCTGGGTTCCCCAATGTAGATGTAGCCGTTTTCAAGTGGCGTGCCGTCAAGGTCACTGATCACGGGATATGGGTCATTGACCTTAGTTACCATTGGACTGCTCCTGCTGAATTTGTTGGATTTCCACTGCCTGCTGTGGAGTGAGTGCGCCGATTAGCCAGCCCTGCGGGTCTTTGATGCCAACGGCCTTTGACCAGCGCATGAACGCCGGGGATTTTGCTGCGCGTGCAATGTCGCGGTCTGACGGCATACCTGCGCGGGCCGCTTCGATTGCGAGCTTTTGGAATTCGGCGCTTTTAAAAAGCTGGCCGACAAGCTGCGCGCGGTTCTTGCCAAGGTTGCCACTGGACGCCCCGACAGCCGCAAGCGAACCAAGCAACGGTCCACCAATAGCCGAACCCGCCATGCCCGCTGCCGTGCCGCGTGCTGCTTTGCCTACGGACGAATTGAGGACGTTATTCACCAGCCCGTCCGCGATCAACGCTTGGTTGCTCATTCCGGTGCGCGGCACGTTCTGCGCTGCCCGGTCAACGCGAATTGAGACTTCGTAAAGGTCGCGCATCAGGTCCGATGTGTCTTTGCCCAGAACATCCGCAAGGCGCTTGTAGATAGGCGAGTTTTGACGCAGCCCGCGATATAGCTTGGCGTAGTTTGGAAAGCTGAAACTGCCCTGCCCAGACCTAGCCTGTGACATATCCGCGAGCGCGGTTAGTACGGCTTCGCGCTGCAAGCCATTGGGGATTACGTCAAGGATGCGGTTCAGACGCCCAGCATCACCCTTGGAGGCGTTTGTGAGCGACGTGCGCAGCGTGTTGGCAATGCTGCCCTGCTGATCCTTGCCAAACCCTGCAACCAGCTTGCCTTCGAGATCCTTGGCCGATGACCAAAGCGCGTTGCCGTTCTTGAGCCGCTCCGCCGCCGCATCGCCAAGCTGCGCTTGGACGAAGTTCAACTGATCGTCAGCAAGTGCGCCGTATAGCTTATTCAGAGTGTAGCTGTCAGCGTCCGCATATGGCCCTTGAGACTTAGCCAAGGCCTTGCCGATTTGCGCCCGCTCCTGCATCAGCCGTCCGTACGTCATGCCCTGGTCACTGGTGACCGCTTTGAACAGGCTTCGAACCTGTGTCGGCAGGCTTTCTTCGCCGCCAAGGTCTGCGATGATATCCGCAACGGCCTTTGTGCTGGCGTTGGGCTGAACACGCGCGCCTTGGGGGATATCCTGTTTGATGCTGTCGAATACCGCGCTGCCCTTGGCCCGCAGATCATCAATCGAATTGGTCAGGGACGTTTGAACCCGATCCGCTACCGCCGCTAGATCCAGCGTGCCGCCCTGCCCTTCAATCACATCGTTTGCCCGCTGTTGTGCTGCTGTGAATGCGTCTTCCCATTCCGCTGCCGCGTCAGACCCGCGAACCGCACGAACAATGCCGGATGCCTGCTGGACTGCCGAGTTTGTGGCGAACACATCCGCCGGAACGTCGATGCCAAGACGTTGCGCTGCCTCTAGCGCCTCCGGGTCAACCTTTGCCATCTCGGCCAGCCGCTTGCGTGCCGTGGTGTTGTTGTTTGCAGCCCGTGCGATAAGCGACCGCATTTCGTTCGTCTCGCCTTCGCCTAGAACGCGGGGCGCTGGAATGTCTGGCGTGATTGCGTCGGGGTTCGGTGTGTCAACTGCCGCCGTCTGCCGTGCTGCCGCCCGTGGCGCTGGTGCTGGAATGTCTGGCGTTGACAACATAGACCCAACGCCGGACCCGATCACACCGCCCGCCAATGCCGCCGCCGTCTGTGCCACTGGCCCCGCGCCCGCCTCTTGCGCTACCTGCTGACCTACGCCCGCGCCAAGACCCCCCGCAACCTGTGCTGCTGGTGCCGTAGCGGCCATCTGTGCCGTTGCTTGGCCCACGCCGGGTGCCAACGCCCTGCCCACGCCTAACGCTGCCCCTACGCCAGCCCCTGCGCCTACCATAGCCTCAGAACCCGCGCCAATGACGCGCTCCATGCCTGTCTCTGGCTGCGGCACCCCTTGAGCGGTCAGCGCATCGCTAACGCGTTGCCGCAACGGTGCTGGCTGATCGGTGCCAAGCGCCTGCGCGATCAGATAATCCATCGGGTCCGTAACAACACCCGCAAGCCCTGCCGCGCCTTGCGCAAGATATCGACCAGTAAGCCCTAGCTGCCGCCTCGTTTCGTCAAAGAAGCCGCGCGGTTCTTCCGGGTCTGCTGGCGTGTTGGGCTGTATCGTGTCTTCGGGCTGGACCACAGGCGCAATCTGCCCGAACTGCACCGCAACACCATTTGGCAAAGGCATAACGCCCGCGCGAACGTCAGCTTCATATTCGGCCTTCTGATCGTCGGGCATGTCGCCGCTCTGATAGCGGTTATAGGCGTCGTCAATTTGTGCCACTTCGACGTTGATAGGCTCGCCAATGCTCATGCCCGTTGGAATAGGCATCCTGCCAGAACGAACGTCTGCTTCATACGCAGCCCGCTCTTGTGGTGACATTTCGCCGTCAACGAAGGCTTTATATGTGCGCTCAATCGCGCCAGGGTCACGCGTCAAAACCGTGTCGTCACCTTCGCCGCCCATCATCGTGTCAGAACCGCCGCCGCCCGACATATCGCCCGCCGTGTTTAGCTGTGCCGTATAGTCGCCATTGGATACGCGCGCCGCCGCCCGTTCGGCTTTGTTTGTCCACAGGCTTGCGAATTCACTGGTACTCATGTTGGCGTTGCCGCCGTTCAGCTTCACGGCATCAGCGCCGACAATATCAACGGCCTTGGCGTTAGGGTTGCTCAGGATCTTGGATGCACCCCCCGGCCCCTGCTGGTGTGCAAGGTACAACTCACCCACGTTAGGCTCACGTCCAAGAACGCGGCTCAGCGTGCGCTTGTTGTCAGCCATGAAGCGGGCAGCACCCAATGCAGATTGCCTAGGGTCCATGCGGTTCTTGACGCCGTAAGCCTTGGCGTTGCTGTCGATCTGTTGGAATAGCCCGCCCGCAGATGACCTTGGGTTTTTCGCGCTTGGGTCAAACTTGCTCTCAAGGAAGGCGACGGCCTTCAATGCTACCGGGTCAACGCCATATTGCCGCGCCGCTTGGTCGATAATGTCTTGGATGCTATCGGCCATTGGCTACCTCAGATAAGAAGGGGAGTTGCGGTTCTGTTCAGGGTTTGCTGTCGTTTTGTTCCCAGAAGAATCCCCCTGCGTGGCGTCAACACGATCCAGCCAGCTTGAAACCGTATTGCCAGGGCGTGACAGAAACCGTGCTTGCTCGTTCATGTAGCTAAGCAGCTTTTCTTGTGCGGCACGCTTGCGTACCAGCCAATCGCGCAGATCGGGTTCGTCTAGGTTGGTTGGCAAGGCAGTACCTAAGGCAAGGCGCAATTCGCCCTCGCTTAGCGCACCGAATGTCACCGACCCAACTACGTCTAGGCCAAGCTGGCTTTGGAGGTTGCGCAGTTCGATTGTTGCCGCGTTCCACGCTGGCGCACGGCTTTCGATCTGGCCACTTTTCGCCCCGTTATCAATCGCGCTGATAGCCTGATCAATGTTACTGATCGTGCTGCCGATCTTTCCAACCTGCTCAAATGCTTTCAAGCCTAGATCCTGCGCAATGGTGCCAGCTTTTGCCGCCGCCGCCGCTTCCCCGGCAAGATCAATTTCCGCGCCAAGGTTGCCTTCGGTTCGGGCGCGGTTCTTGTTGCGCTCACTGTCAGCGACCGCTGTTTCTGCCGCTGAGATTGCGTCCTGCGCCTCTTCCCCGGTTAGTTGTCGGTTGGTTGCCGTGTCGATTACGCGAGTTTCGCCGTTCGCCATTGTCTGGACCGAAAGGCGTCCGCCAACCATCTGCGTTGACTGCACGCGGTTGTTTGCCCCATTCACAAAGATAGCATCCGCGATATCAGGCGCGTTCTGTGTCAGCATTGCCCGCAGTGAAACCATCGCCGCCTCTGGGGATGTTTCCATCAGCTTGAGCATGGCATCAGCCGCCGCCGCCTGATCTGCATTCCCCGAATTTGTCGCGGCATCACGGAACCGCGTGCCGAGTTCTTTCGCCAGTTCGGTGTTTCCCGCCTTCAAAGCCGCCGCTGCTTGGCCCAGAACCTCTGCCGTGCCGCGCTGTTGTTCCGCGCCGATGGAACCCCAGATATCGCTTAGCCCTTTGGCGAAGTCTGGAAACTCCGTCATCACAGAACGGTAATCCTCTTGCGTTGCCTTGTTGCCAAGCGCGGCGAGGTCGCCCATGCGTGAATTAAACTGCTGCTTGCGGTCAAGTTCGGTCTGTGCTGCCTGCTTTTCCATGCCGAACTGATCAACGGCACGGCCTTCCTGCGCGGCCTGAATATCCAAGCCCTGCCGCTGACCTGCCAAGCCAAGCTGCGCGCCTTCAATGGCAAGGGGCTGCAATTCCGCCGCCCGCGCCTCACGCGCTGCGTTCATGGCAAGCTGTTGCTGCCCCGCCTGTGCGTTCAAGCCCGTTGCGTAGCCCTGAAATGCGCGGTCAAGCGGGTCTGCTACGTTCAGCATGTAGTTGTTTGGCTGTACCATTTAGAAACCCCACCGACCGAAGATTGAAGCGCCCTGCGGCATTGCCCCGCCGTAGCTGGCGATATTGCCAAACGCCCCGGTTATGCCCCCGATTGCTTGCTGTGTTGCGGCACCCCGTGCCATAGCGTTGCCTGCCAAGGCTTGGCCCTGCTGCGTGAGAAGCCCTGAAATGGCGTTGCCCGTGTTTTGGCCTGCCGATGCTTGACCTGCTGCTGATGCCTGCCCCATGCCAGCCAGACCGCCTAACTGCGAATACCGCTGATCAATGGCTTGGGAGAACAACGCCGGGCGAAGTTCAGCCAGCGCCGCTTGCGTGTTGCCGCCGCGCAGCCCGCCTGTAGCAGATGCGTTCTGCAAGAGGGCGTTTTCGCCAAGGTCAATTGCCGTTGCCAGTTGCGGGCTGTTTTCGATCATTTGAAGCTGCTGCGCCTGTGCGCTTGCGCCGTTGACGCCCGCAAGGCTTGCCATCATCTTTGTGGCGTCTGTCCCGGTGTCGATGAACGGTGCCATCAGTTCCTGAATTGCGTCGAACTGTCTGCGCTGCTCTTGAATGGCCGCGTCGGAGCTTTCGACCTGTGCCGCAGACGCCTGTTCCGCCGCTTTTCTCTGGGATCTGGCCGCAAGTGCAGAGCCGCCAGCACCAATGCCAGCGACCGCAATCAATGGATTAGGCATTTTTGAATTCCTTCAGGTAATCTTCTGCCGTTTCGCCGTACATCGCCAGCGCCTCAAAGCATTTCTCGGATGACGGGCCATGCACGAGGCACGTCACCATCATCACAACGTCATAGTATCCGGCGCGCCACATATAAGACCGCTCGTCAGCCTTGCCCGCACGCTCCGCAGCATCAGACGCCATCCATTTCAGGACCGACTGCGCAAGGATCGGCAGCAACCATGCTTGGTGCTTCTGATAGAAAGAGTTTGACGGCATCCCCGCAAGTGTGGCAAAGATCGCCTTGTCCAGTGACTTACGGTCCACTGAGTCGCCATCTGCTACATCGTCAAGCACTTGGATGACGTGCCACAGATCAAGCAGCCACTGCACCGCATCGGCGGGCAATTCCAGCGCCTGAAAGTTGAATTCTAGGGATTCTTCGTAAGTCACACGCGCTCCTGATCTGATCTGGTGCGGTTGGGCGCGTGTTTCCTCAACGCGGAAAACTTAGCACGTTTCATATGGCGAAACAAGCTAGGTAATCTCTAAACCGCTACATCTGATCGTCAAAGATGTAGCCGAGCCCGCAAGCGTTGAAATGAACGACCCAGACTGCAAAACCTCGCCCGTCAATTCAGGGCAGGTGTATGTTTCGCCCGCCGCAATCGACTTCGCGTCAATCAGTAGGTTGGCATCCGAAGCGGTCCCGCCTGATTGCACAATGTTCACACTGAAAGCCACCGCCGCGCCTGTCGTGTTCGTAACCTTGAACGTGTCGATCACAGCCGTCACGCTTGCCGCAGTGTATTGCGTGGTTTGCGTGCTCTCTGCTTGCTTGGCTGGGATTAGTTCTCTTGGGGTGTATGCCATTTGGTTTCCTAAACGATTGCCGTGATGATGCCGTTGGAGACGGTCGCTGTCTTGCTATCCACTGTTGTAAATGATCCAGATGCACCCGACACAGGCACCCACTTTCCGCTTGTCGCATCGTATGAAAGGAGATCGCCGTCTGTTGGTGCTGGCGCGTCAACATCCTGCAACCGTGATAGATGCCCATCCCGACGATTGCGCCGATGCGCTGACGCTATGGCGTCCTGTAGCTGCGAGATGTGTGGGTTTGTGCTTGGCCTGCGTTGTGCTGCCGCCAAAGCCTCAGACGCGACGTTCAGAGCGCCCGTCACAAGCCCCCTCAGCGCCGTCTGTGCTATCGCCGCACCCTGTGCCTGCTGCTGGACCAGTTCAAGGTCTGTGGGTGTCAAATTGCCCGCGACTTCAAACAGTCTTTCCAGCGCAATCATCAGCCGAAAATCACCATTTGCAATCGCTGCGAGTTGTTCGCGGGTTGGCGCGACCGGATCTACCATGCCATCGCCTCAAGTTCAGCGTCCAAGCGGGCGATTGAAATAGGCGCATTGCTATCGCCAGAGAACCGCAACATGCGCTGTTGCCGAAACATGCCCAACCGCGCCCACTTGATCGGCTTTGTACGGTCGCCCGCGCTGCCCAGTGATATACGCCGGGGCATGGACCAGTTCACGCCATCGTCTGAATAGGTGTGATTGATAAGCGCCAGACTGCCGAACGCAGCCGACCCGTTGAGCGCCTGCAATTCCAGCGCGTGGATCATTACGCTCTTGCCTTCATTGTAGACAATAGGCGTTGTAAATTCCCAAACGACAGTCTCGCCCCAGTGTGTCGAAACGTCCTTGACCAGATGCCCGATTGCCGTTGATGCCGTATGGCCCACCAGCCACTTGTTATAGGCGCGGACGTGATGGATCGCTTTGTATGGCCCAACGCCGTCAACGCTGCTTGAAAGGACGTACCAGACAGGCTGCCCCAATGCCTGCGACCCCAAGCCATCAAAGCAAAGCGTGTCGTTTGCCAAGTGAATATAAAGGATCTGCTGGCCTTCATCCACCTTGACCTCTAGCACAAGGTCCGAAAGTTCCGTTTCGGTGTATCCCGCAAGCACCTGATCAATCTCGCGTGTGCTGATCTTCTGCGACCCGCCGCCGCTGGCGATGTAAACCCCGACAGCCTCATTCCGGCCCGACCCAACAAACGCGATACCGTCAAGGAATGTCGTGACCGCGTGAGTGCCGACAGCGCCCCGAAAAACCTGCGCGCCCGTGATGACCTGGAACGGAAAGAAGTTACCGCCCACGTTGGTGAACGTCTCAATCGTATGTCGGTTGATCGCATAGGCTTCTTTGCGCAATCGGACTACAGCAACCACCGGATCGGGATCAACCTCAGATGAACCATACTTGAGCGGATTGACGGCAAAAGGGTTGCCCAACTCTGTGACAACGAGGTTTTCACCGTCAGTCGTCATGAAGTAACCATCGACCCATTCAACATCTAGGACCGTGCCTAGATCGGGGTCCACGTTCTGCGCTAGGGTTGTGCCATCGTATAGCCATAGATTGCCCGCCGATGCGATAGCAAGATAGTTGAAGCCATAGGTCATCGACACAGTGTCGCCTGCGCCCACGTCGCCAATGGTTGTCACCGTGCCGTCAGCCGCGACAGAAACGAACTTCGACCCCATGACGCGATAGCATACGCCGCGCCACTCAATGCCGCCACGGGTAACGCCTGGGCCAGTGCCGTTCGCTTCAACGCCATCGGCAACACGCAAATAGCCCTCAGAAACGCCCGTAACCTTTGGAATGGGAACGAGGTTCAGAGGGTACGCGGTGCGATAGTCCGGCGTGGTATCGGCATAGATGCCGGATATGATTGGGACCTGTGTCATGCTGTTTCGTCAGGCCCAACTAGGTTGATGCGCCAATCCCATTTGTGGCCAGCGCCCGCAGGCACAGCGGCAACATCGGTTTGCTTGGGTAGGATTGTTGCATTGCGCTTAATAACGATCTTCTTGCCAGTCACCGCGCCCTTCATGGTATCCATCGAAACCACCTTGCCGAACGATGGCGCAAGGTTCACAGCAAGCCCGCAAATAACGCCCCTGATATCGGTCATGGGGATCAGGCTGTCCACGTCCAGATCGTCAATGAACGGCGTCAGAGCGTTCGTTACAGCGCCTGCCTCAGCCCATTCGGCCAGCATTGCATTTAGGCGCAGTAATGCGTTCTGCAAATCCTCTGGCTGTGCGTCGAAGTTGTAAGTCCCAAGCCCAATTTCGGTAAATGCTTCGTTGATGATCTTGCGCTTGGTAAAACTCATGTCAAACCCTCAGTCTCGTTTGATGCACAGGCAAATTGCAGCGCCGACAAACAGCACCGTGACCATTGTTCGGGTGTCGCCTGCGGTGACTTCGCTTGCGCCAAACATTCCGTTAAATCCCGGCCAAAGCATTTCGGAAACGCCCGCCGCTGCCATTGCAGCCGCTATGATACGCGGGTTCATTCCTTAACCTTCTTGGCCTTCTTGAACTTCTGTACTGGCTTGGTTTCTGGAACCGACCAGCCCTTTGCCAGCATCTTTGCCGCGTTCTTTTGCGCAACGGATTTCGTCACCGTTTCGCCGTTTTCTTTGCGTTCAAGTTTCATATCTCTACCCTATGTAGTGGGGCAGGCCGTGAAGCCCGCCCCTGTTTGCTTAGGCCTGACCGAACAACAGGATGCCGTTCATCTCCGGGTTGGTGTTTACCACACCAAACAGAATATCCAGCGTGTAAAGGCTGGTGAACGTGGAGTTGTTGAACTGCTTGGTCATTACGACCTCCATGCCCTGATCGGTTGTTCCGCGCATTACGGACGCACCCTGATCAGATGGAACGGCATAGCGCCCTGGCAGGATCTCAATCGAATCCTTGTGCCAGAACGGGTTGGCCGATGTGGTCGCAACGTTCAGCCATGTGATCGCGCTGGTGGCGCTTTCGGTCACGACTTCACAGTTCTTGTACGCCAGTTCAGCATCGGTTGGCGAAGATGTCGCGCCGATGATTGGTGGAGAGATAGTCATGGTTGTGCCGGAATCAACCGAGATAACGCGGAAGGTCTTGAGGTTGCCCGTCGCTTCCTTGGTGATGTGGTGGACCGATTCAACGCCCGCAATCGTGAACGTGTCACCCGGCACAACTCCGGCAGTCGCCGTTCCAGCGGCGATTGCGACCGTGACGGTCTGGTAGCGGTTATCAACGTTGTTCGTGCCGTTGACAGTCGCCACAGTTGCGGCAGGAACAAAGTCAGCCTGCGCGCCGTCGGTCGCAATCGTGATAGCGCCGCCAGCAGCCGCAGCAATCCGGCGTCCGGTATCCATCTTGTACGTCTCGAAGCTGGACACAGGGCCGATATACGAACGCTCGTATGCGGTCGCAGTCTTCCCTGTCTGCATGTTCGCACGGCCAGCAAGATCGCCCGCCATCCCGTTGTAGTCACGGGTGGACAGCGCCATGTAGCGGTCGCCTTCCATCACGCCCTGCTCGTTCATGATGCTTTCACAGGTTGCGATATCGTCGTAGGTGCCAGCCGCCGTAGAGATGGACGAAACCAGCGTACCTTGCAGCGATGCCACGTCACGAACGGCAGTGTTTACGTCAGACGCAAGGCGCTGATATGCGGCTTTGCCAAGACGGCCTTCCTGCAATGCGTCACGCAGTTCTTTCGCGTCCATGTTCCAAGGAACCGACTTCTGAAAGCCAAGGCTGGAGGGAACGGAAAGCTGCGTGGCACCCTGTGCTGTGACGGCGGAACCGACTGTGCGATCTTGCGACGTCAGGATGTAGGGCATCGGACGCCAAATGGTGTCGTTTGTCCGCTCCATCAGTTGACCGTCTGTGCCGTACTTGGACACGTTGCGGGAGATGGTCAGGGCGTCGTTAAAGCCCTCAAGAACGTCTTCGAACGCGACGCGCTCTTCTTTATTAAATGCGTTTGCCATGGGGTTTCCTTACTGGCTGCGCAGTTCTTTCTTGTAGCGTGTAACCTTTGAATAATCTCCGGTCTTTTCCGCTTCCAATCGTAACTGCTCAAGTTTCTTTGAACCGCTGGCAGGTGCCTGCGAACGGCCTTGAAGGCGCTTTTCGGGCGCTGGTTTTTTGTTCATTCCGGTGACTTTCATGCCTGATTCAATTTGCCCAAGACGAAACGCGAACGAGGCCAAGTCTGGCTGCTCCGCCAGTTCCTTCATCATGTCCGGGTTCTTACCCAGAGCATAAACAAGGATTGCGGGTTGTTTCGCGTTGGCGACGATGATGCTTTGTTGCGCTGTCGAAAGGGTTTCGCGAACTGCGTCTTCTGCGTCCTCGAACCCACGCGCCCCAAGTGACTGCTTGGCGGTCTGGTACGCTGTGAGGCGCTCGTCATAATGTTTTTGCATGGCTTCTTGCCGTTCGGCCTGAACCTGCTTATCAGCATCAATCTTGCGCTTCTTTTCGTTCCATTCCAGCAGTGCGGCTTCGAACTTGTCGCTGTCATAGTCCACGCTTTCAAGGGTTGGCTTTTCGCCTAGCTGGACGGCATCTGCCGTTTCATTCTCAGCCTTGGCCTCAAGTTCCTTAATGCGCTTCTTTTGATCCCGCAGCTTTTCACGCATCGAACGAATGACCGGAGATTGGTCCTCGTCGTCGTCGTCATCGCCCAGAGAAACAACTAAGCCCGTTTCCTCGTCGTCGTCGTCGGATTCGGCAACCTCGCCTTCGTCTTCACTTTCAGTCTCGTCCGCTTCGGTGTCTTCGTTTTCGTCAACGACCTCTTCGGCTTCATCTTCCAGTTCTTCCTCGGTTTCGGTTACGTCCTCAACTTGGTCTTCTTGATCAAACATTTGCCACCTATCTCGCGCTTAATGGGTCGCGGTCCCGTTCGTCTCACATCTTACGGGGATGTGGTGCCCGATGCCTCGGTGAGCTTGTTGGCGGCCTCAATGGCCACCTTCTGATCCTCACGGGGTATCTTTGCCAAAGTCTCCGCAGTGCGTGCTTTGGTGTATTCGGTATCTGCCAGCGCCTTTCCGGTGTCGGCCTCGTAATTCTTGGCCTGCGCTTCGTTCTTGATCGCCTCAGACTGCAAGAACTGCGCGTTCGGGTCAGGCTGCTGGTTTTGCTGCGCCTGATCCATTTCGGCCTGCTCTTCCTCGGTAGGCTCTTCGACGCCCATCTGCACAAGCTGGCGACGGAAGTATTCATGCAAAGGACCAAGGCCCTCGCCTTCGATATTCCGCAGAACCATTGCCGATATGACTTTCTGATCCATCGGATCGGCCACAACGCCCATAATCTCGGTAAGCTGGCGCACAATCGCACTGCGCTTGGTGGACGAAGCCGGGCCGACATCAACGGCAACGTCAAACTTGGCGTTGCGGATATCAGCTTCCCGCTTTACGCGGCCATCTTCGCCCATGACCTCGCGGCCAATATCAACGAAGTCCACTTCGTCTTGCGGGTCTACAACCTTCATTTTGCGGTTGTCTTCGTCGTAGATATCCCGCGCCATGCTCAGCCAGATGTAACCGGAGCGGCGCTCAGCTTTGGCGAAGTTGGACAGGTAGATATACGACTGCATGTCAAGCCGGGACTGGATCAACTCAACTGCTTTGCCTGACAGGTTAGACTGAATTTCTTCGCCGCCCTGCTGGTTGCCCAGCAGATCAGAGATATCATCCTCAGAAATTTGCAGCAGCGCCGCCATTGCCTGCGGGACCGTTGGCGCGCGGGTGTAATCGACTGCGCCCGCCGGGGTTTCGCTGCCGTCTGAATTCGTGATCGGGTTCAGCAGCAGATAGGCAGGACGATCAATCGCCTTGCTTGCCCATGACGTTTCAAAGCCCGCGACCTGCTCAGGTGTAAACACTGGCGTTTCTTCGCCGCCCGACGCCGCCTGCTCAGCCAATACGGAAAGCTGCATGTTCTTGAGGCGCTGCGCATCCTTGGCCAAGCGAACGTGACCCATGAACCGCTCTTTACCGTCCACAAACCAACGCTTGCCATAGAACGGCACAATCGGAATTTCGGTCCCGGCAATATAACCGCAATCCTCAAGCACGCCGTTGCCTGAGATGATGTACTTGCGAACCTTGCGAACCTTGATCGGCTTTGAGCCAACCTCAATCGTGCCAAGCTCGTTCATCTGCGCCCGCTTTTCGTCGGTCAGGTGCTTTTCGTTGATGCGCTCAGTCTTGCCCGCAACGGTGCGGAACAGGAGGATCTTTTCCTTGGCCTCCTCGACGCGGTAGTATTCAGCCACATAGACGATATCGACGCCGTACCAATCGAAGACGGTATCGCTCACGGTGCGGTCAAAGCTGGCGATATCTTCGCCCCATTCCGCCTTGTAAGCGTCCGGCGTCATGCCCGTGAGAACAAAGCAATGCTTGGCGTCTGCCTTGTCCTGGCGCTTGGCGTTTACGTCGAAGTAAACCGTGCTGTCTGCGTCGAAGATAGGCTCCATACGGATGCGTTGTCGGTCATCTTCGGGGTCGTATTCATCCTCATACTCAGAAGTCAGACGCCACGCACCAAAGCCACCGCCTACACCTTCCTCGAATGCGTTGTCGTACGCTTCCTCGGCGACGCTGTCCTGCTGATCGGCACGATACAAGCCCGCGCACAGATCGGCCAGTTCGTCGCCTTCCTCGCCTGTCCGGCTGACAAACTCGGCAGTAATCCGGTTGTTGCGGTATTCGTTGAAAATCCGAATGACCGACAAGTGAACCTTGTTGACCTCAAGCTGGGGGCGATTGACAAACTGCTCGCCAATCTTGCCTTCCCATTGCGCCCCGGCGATGGAGTAGAAGCGGCGATCTTCCAAAGCCTGCTCACGCTCTTCCTGCCCAGCATCAGCGGACAGGTTGAATTCGGACATAGCCTGATCGTGGATATCACGCAGCTTGTCCGCCTTCGTCCGGCCCTTTGGCTTGTCGTCTTCGTATTCCATTAGAGCCTGCCTGACATTGCCGTGTTGCGCGGAGGTGGTGCCGATACTCTCGGCTTGTTCTTGGCCTGTGCGATGCTTGGGAACAGCGCAGTTGCAGCCCAGACCAGCGCATCCACGCGGTCTGGCGAGTAGCCTTGCGACTTCCGATCAAAGTTGAGAGTGAACGAACACATCTGATCTTCCAGCGTCTGGAATTGGTCAGCGTGCCGGATCTTGCCTTTTTCGTAGAGCGCCGCGATAGGCTCAGCCCGAACCTGCTTTGCCCGTGTCGCCACGACTGCCTTGTAGGGGATGACCCGTTTAGGTGATGCTTGGGCAATCATGCTGCCCACCATGTCACCGCCTTGGTTGACCTCTGCCACAATGCAATCAGCATCGAACGTGTCAAACATCGAAACAGCCCGCCGCGCCCATTCTTCAGGGCGATACCTGCCGCTGTCGTCGGATAGGACATAGCCCTTGTCGTCTATGCCAAGGCCCATGACGATCAGGCCAGTTTCATCTGATCCCGGCGTGTTAGTCGTTGCCGGATCAACCGCGACAACGATGCGCTTCATCTGCGGGGGCGCTTCATGCTTGATGTAAGCCCGACGCCACAGCGCGTTGTCATCGTCTGCTGTGTATTTGCCGTCAAAGAAACGCTTGCGCATCCGTTCGGGCAAATCAGATAGCGACTTCACATAAGCCGGATCTAGGTTTTCAAGATTATCAGACGGGTTTACCGTGATATGTGCGTATTCCGTCGCATGATCGGGGATTGGCTTGCCGTCTTCTGGCCTCAGACCAAGAACCCACATTTGATAGGTCCAGTGCGCCGCAACAGTCGGGTTCAAGTCAACGTACAGCTTTTGCGCCAGGACGCGGCCATCTGTCTGCCGTACCGTCTGCGCCAAGCGAGTGATAACAACGCCCAAAGCCTCAAGCGTGATCTGCGAGGCTTCGTTTAGGTAGATCGTGACGAATTCCTTACCCAGAACCTTATCAAGTCGCGCCTTGTCCTTTAGGCCAGCAAGCCAAAGCTGCGACCCGTTCGGCGCTTCAAAATATCCGTCCTTTTCGTGCCACTTCAAAACAAGGTCAGGATATGCCAGCGATACAACAGCCGGGACAGTCTCATTCCCGATTGATTGCTTGGCGTCTACACCGTCCTGCCGAAACACGACATGCCGCGACCCTGGCGCTTTGATCATCCGCGTCAGGATTGCGTAAACAACGAAGAACGTCTTGCCAGACCGCGACCCGCCGTAAACCAGCAGATACCGTGCCGACGTGGCGAAGACCTTGCGAACCTCGCATTGCTTGTCGGTTAACTGGAACTCAGCTTGGCTGTGCTTCACAGGTCCGCGTCGTCGCCGCTGATAACCACGTTGAAGCTGCCGCCGTGGTTCAAGTCCAGCTTCTCGCCGTACACCTTCGGACGCAGCTTACCTGCTGCCCACTTGCGGCTATCAATCTGCAACCGCGCGACCTGAACATTCTCCGGCGTGGCCTCGTCTGATATGCGGACCACATCATCGAAGTACAAATCGCCCTGCTCTTCTCTTGCTCGCGCGTATTGGTCGCTTAGCTTTGTATCATTCGCCAACCAACGAAACACGCTGCCCTTGTTCGGCATATCCGCGTCTGCGCAAATCGCCCTGAGACTTTCGCCATCGGCTAGGCGTTCGCATATTGCGTCGAACACCTCCTGAGAGAATTTAGCGGCCATCTGTCGGCCTCCTAATGTCTGGAATCACGTATCGCCGCCGCGTTGTGTCTCATGTGCTGAGAAAATGGGTGGCCACCATATTTAGCGGCTCGATACCCTCTCGAGATACTAGATGATGTGTATAATGGCCCCGGGGCAGGATTTGAACCTGCGTCTCCCCTTTATCAGGGGGCTTTGCCTCTAAGCTACGCCGGAGGAAATGACCCGCGCATGTCCGAGGCCGTAGCCAAGTGCAGAGGCGCGTGTCGCATGTTGGGGTATCCGGCTCATGGCTTGGGATAGCGGCCTTGTGTTCGCCCCGTTGCTGCCTTTGCCCAAGCGGTTCATAGCAGCGAATGAATGACGCGCTGCCTGTACGGGGTCAGCGCCTGTGCCTGATCTGTTGGGTATCGCCATGCCGCGATCAGGTGCAGCATTGGCGGACAGGTTGAGCGACGTGTCGGCTTATGTCCGATCAGGGACATTGGGCTTACCGACTAGCCCGCGTGTTACCGCCATAGAACCGCGCTCATGAGGGGGTACCTAATTGCGACACATAGCACCCTAACCGCAAAATAGGCTGCTGCATGTTGGCACCCCCGCATCAATGCGGTTTTATAATTCCGGCATAGTCCGTTCAATCTGCTTCATGCGCAGAAAGCTTCACCATTTAGCCCGCCGGTGGCTGTTGCAGTATCGCGGCAACCCGTCTGAATCAAAAGAGGCGTAACCGCTTGTTGGTCACGCCTCTGGCGATAAGTATGTGGATACCAAATATTGTGTCAACGGTCAATACCTAAGGTGATCCGCGACACGATCCATAGACTGCGTGAACCTTGCCAGCCACCGGCGGCGCTCTGTCCGGCTCAACGTCTGGGGTTTCTGGTTATTCCAGCAGATGCACTCGACCACCGCCCGCTCTGAACGCAGCACTGCCCGCATGGCTACGGCAAGGCGTGACTGAGCGTCTACCTGCGCCGCTACGGTTGCATCTGGCTTGGGGGTGCTGTCTACCTGCTCCTTGAGTGGACCGCCGCTTGATAGCGCCTCGACGCGTCCATAGGCGTTCTGGATTTCCTTTGCCGCCTGCACCTGTCGCATTGTCAGGCTTGTGAGGGTGTCGATCACGTTTACCCTGCGGCGCTGCGCTACGCGGTTCGGACCTTCCATTGGGACAACCACCGTGTCAGCCGTGGCGGCGGCGGTTCCGGTCCCGTGATCCCCATTCCACGGCAGGGGCGCGGTGCTGACGTATTTCTTGGAACGAACGCGCGTGCCTTGCTTTAGGCGGATCTTCTTATGTTTGCTCATTGAATAGCCTCTCTGCGATTGCCTGCGGTGTTGTCTGCGCCTCTAGCTCGGCTATGCGGTTGCGCATCCAGTCTATCATTTTCTGCTGCTTATCGATCCGTACCGCCTGCGCTTCGGCCTTCACGCGAAGCTCTCCGCGCTCTAGGCGGATGCGGTCGATTGTCTCGGCTTGGGTGTCGTTGCGGGCCGAGAGGCTCATGCTGCGACCCCCAAAGCCAGCGCCGTTACCCAAATCACCTTGCAAAGAATGTGCAGCGACTGGTCAGCGTTAAAACCAATCTTTCCATCGCATTTCATGTAGTCGATGGCGGTATGCGCGACGAACTCAAGTAGCGCCAAGAACAGCGACCCCGTGATAAGAAAGACCGCCCCCGCGTGGATTGCGGAGTGCGCGGCAAGCAACTGATACCAAGGGGCACCGGGAATAGGGGCACGGTGATTTTTGCCGTTTGCCAAGAACTCCCCCTGCAACGGGTAGTCGCAAAGCGCGTGACCTGCGACTAGTAGCGCGAAAACTTCGAATAGGTTCATGGCGTCTCTCCCTTGGGGGTTTCTGAGATAAGGGCTGAGAGGATCTGCAACATATGATCTTGTGTCCCTGTCAGAAATTTGAACAGCACTTCGCGGTCATCAAACAGATTGGGGTCAATGCTCAGAAAACCATGATCACCCGCCTTCACCTTATCGCGCAGCGCCTCTAGCGCCTCTCTGCGGTTATCGCTCATGGGGTGGCTCCTTTGGCTGTTCAAGTGACGCCATATTCGCCGCGATAAATTCGGGGTTCTCGGAGCGCCACAAATCCCACGTCGGGTCAATCATCTTGTGGTCTATCCACTCTTGCGTGTCGGGTGATGGGTCAAACGGCGCGGCGTCTTCGTCGTGGCATCGCTCACACAAGGCAGGCGTCCACTCTTCGTCGGGCGTGTCTTCGTTGATAATGCGGTGCGACAAGTGTTTACCGCAGAAGAACAGCCCGCAATTCTCAGTTGGCTCGCCCCCGCAGGCATACGCAATGCCACGGTCAATATCGGCATCACAGCCGGGGTGGTCGCACTTCGCGGGGACGCCGTAGCCTTGGTCCCGCCCGTTCCGTTCATAGCAAGCGTATCCCATTATGCGTCTCCCTGTGGTGTTTCTGAGGATAGCGCCGCCCTGATAGCGGCCTCTGCGTATCCAAGGTCTCGGAGTGCCTGTGCCGTGTAGCCTACTGCTATCAAACGGGTGCAGGCTTCTATGTCGCGGGTTTGTTGGGAGGTCATTGGACGGAATCCATTTTCGACCAGTGCGTCGGTGCGCCGTCAGGGTCACAAATGGACCACGCCATATCTTTATTCGGCGTCATCCAGATTCCATTTATATGCTGAAACGGGGGGTTATTGGCTTCAGCAAACCACATCATAGGGCCGAAGGATTCCCCGATGGTGCCATCATCCTCCATCGAAGCAAGGATAATATGCGTGCCGTCCTTTGGAGCGGTCTCTATTGGCTTATAGTTCCTCATGCCCGCCCCTCCGCTTCTGCAATCGCCATCGCTAGGCGGTCGGATGTGGTCAGGCGCGTCTTGCGGCCCGCTCCGGCGCGGTAGATGCTCACGCTGTCGATGGTGTCGCAGACGTGCATCAGGCCAGCCTCTTGCATTGCCAGCAGCTTCCGGCGCAGCGCCTTCGCGTCCAGATCAATCCGCGATAGCGTCACGATGTCCGAGGCGGTCAGATCCCGTGTCAGCACCGACAGGATCGCCGCGCTTGTTTCATCCAGTTGGGCTTGCTTGGGAACGCTGTTGCTGCGCAGCGCCCGTGCGTACCGGCGTTCGAACTCGGCGCTTTCCTCACTGGCGGGGGTGCGGGCAAGCGTGACCTGCGGGTTGCACTTGCGGGCGCGGTGGTCGGCTATGTCGGTGCGGTGGCGTATCTGGTAGGTCATTCTGCGGCTCCTGTGAAAAGCTGATCGCGGGGAACGCCACCACGGCGGCGCTTAGGAAGGCCACTGCGGCGGGCGGTGGCGGATATGGTGGAGGGCGACACGTTGAGCGCTTCGGCCATCTTCGCGGCGGGGATGCCTGCCATCCATGCGCGGCGAAACGCTTCGGTTGGCTTGATGGTCTGGGCGTTCCAGTTGTGGCGCTTTGGCAGTCCGGCGTTGTGCGCCCACTTCGAGACAGTCACGGCAGACAGGTTCAGATCGCTTGCCATGACCCGCGTCGTCACCCCTGCGTTCCAGTCGCGCCGGAACTTAGCCCCCACGGGGTAGTCCAAGTCCTCGCCGTCGATCTGAATCAGGTCAAACCCCAGCAGTTTGTAGATCTGCACAATGTTGACCAGGTGCGTGTCGTCAGCGTTCACGCGGGCCGTGATGTCCGCCACCATGCGGGCGCGGGCGTCTTGCTCGTTCATTGGGAACCCCCCAAGATTGATTTTACGTCAGGGACCGTGCGGCCCGTCATGCGGGCGATGCGCGAAAGGTTGAAGCCGTACACGTCAAAGGCGCGGGCCATGTCAGGGCGGGTCCAGTGGGCGAATTGACCGGTCATGCTGCGGCCCTCTTCTTCAGAACAACGGTGTTGATATTCGTCCCGCTTTCGGTGAATGAGCCAATCGGCAAATCTCGCCACTCACCGCCAATCAGGCCGTGATCATATCGGGCGGTCGCAGGCAGGATCGCCATAAGTTGTCCTTGAGGGCGCAGAAATTTCATCGCGTGGTTTACGTGCTTCGCGTAGTGCTTGCCGTAGAATGGCGGGTTCATTACAACCAGGTCGAAACGCGGGTCTGGCGTCACCTCAAGAAAGTTGCCGACCATTACCCGGTGCCCCTTGGCGCGGCTCTCCGCTGCCCTCCCGGGGTGGTATTCGATGCCGGTAGCGTTGGCCCCGACAGCCCGAAGAGCGTCAAGAAAGCGACCGCATCCGCACGATGGCTCAAGCACCTCCGCGCCTTCGCGAATGTAGGTTTCGGCCATAACCCAATCGACTACGGCCTTGGGCGTCGGGTAGTATTGCAGGTCTTTTGAAACCGCCGTCGAGGGCTTCTTTTCGGGGTTCTTGGGGTCAACGTCGGGCAGTACATCGCCATAGAACTCAGCAAGCGCCCTGTTCACTGTCTTTAGCGTTTCAGGATCAAAGAAAATATGTGCGTTTCCATTGGCGAAGCTGCGCACCCGTACACCGTGGCCGCGCGTTTCGCCGATCTTCTCCTCGCGCAGAGGGGCCAGTTCGCGCAGTTCCTCAAAGGTAGGCGCGGGCTTCCCCTCATAGGCAGCAATCGCTTTCAGCATGTCGTGGAGCCGATCACGGCCCCAGTCGCTGTAGCCCCCAAATCCGGAGATAATCACCCGCTTGGGAAGCCCCTTAACGCCGACCCGCATTTTGGTATGCGACTTGAACGCGGGGTCCAGGTTGCAGAACACTTCGGCCAATCCTTTGAGGATGTGGAATCGAGGGCGCGACACATAATCGCCGAACGTCTCCCTGATGTTCTCAATGGTAAATTCTGGCGGGTTTTCCAAGGCGAGCTTAATTCGCTTGCGGTCTGCCGCGCCAGCAATGGTCGATATATTCAAACCTCTGTAAACGTGGCCCCAGGCCGAAACCTTCAAGCTCTGCTGGATATCCCGCACGGACGGAAGGCGCAGCGATGTCAAGCCACCGAAGCTAGACCCCACAGCGGCTTGCGCTCTGGCGTGCTTTTCGGCTTCGGCTAGAGCCTCCACAACCGCATGCGCACCTTGGTGCTTTTCGTTGTATTCGTCCACAACATCCGACAGGCTGCGCTTTAGAGCGACTTGGCTCATGCCTGCCCCCCTACCCGCTTGGATTTGGCAAACTCTGCTACCATTGCGGCAACCCGCTTCTTTTCGGTCGTGGTCGGCTCGTGACGCGCTGGCTCCGGCGCAGACTGCTTTGGCATCGCGGCCAGCACCTTGCCCCGCTCACGCACGATAATCGACTTGATGTGCCCCTCGTTCGGAACCTTGTTCGGCTGCTCTTGCGTGTGAAGGCGGCAGGCGGCACGCACTTCGTCAACGGGGTAGTCCGAGAGAACCGCCAGCCAGTCTTCGCGGATCATCTGGCGCATACCGGCGTTCATCTGGTCCCAGCCGAATTTGTCGTGCTTGCGGACCATGACCTCCATCACAAGGCAGACGTTGGCGCGGTGCTTATCTAGCTCTTGCGGCGGCAAGGATTTCGTCAGCAAGGGCGTGATCCCGGTCGTCTGTTTTGGTTTGTCCAGTGCGGTTGTCATAGTTTCCCTCCATCAATTTCGTGAAATTCGTTTGCTTGGTCATCCAGTCGAAGCCGAACCCAGACCAAGCCTTGCTGGTGCGGCCACATAAAAAATCGCTGTCGAAGGCTTTGCGGAGCGCGACCTCCCAGCCTTCCAGCCCATCACAATCCCGCAGTCGGGCACGCAGTTGCTTAGAACGCTGTGGCGTGAGTTTCTGGACCTGTGGCCAACCCGCAGCCGAAGCCGCCGCGTTGTAGCGGGAAACGGCATGGGAAAGGTCATTGGCAGGGGATGGCTCAGACAAAGAACCGTAAGGTTCTTCTTCTTGTTTATTGTTATCTTGTTTCTTTACTGCGTCTTTGGTGCGTCCGTGGTGCGTCTCTGGTGCGTCTTTGGTGCGTCCGCGTGTCTGATATTCTTCATATTTACAGATAGTTACATGCGTCTTTGGTGCGTTCCTTGAGCCTACGGTCGTGCGTCCGATCATACCCTCGGTTTCGAGCATCTTGAGGAAGTTTCTCACGCGCTTGTCAGATTTCCACATGAACACCGACTGCATTTCGCGCAGGGTCGCCATGAACGATCCACGGGGCACCTCTACCAATTCATTGCCGACGCGGTGACGAGTGCCAGACCATGCGGCCTGTGCAATCATCCACATCCACGCCTCACGCTCTGTCATAGGCTCTGGCTTGAATAGCGGGTGGTCCCACAGCTTGCGCTCTATGGTGATAAATCCGCTCACGAAATTACCCCGCGCAACGGCACGTATTTCCGATCCTCGACCACCTCGACAACGACGCAGCCGCCCTTGACGACAGGGCCGCGAATGAGGGTCAAGTCCCAGCGGCTATCATCCACGCCGATCACGTCTGCGATGCCGTCAAGCCCGGATTTTATTGCGGACAACATTCCGTCAATGTCTCGAACTCTTCTATCTGGCGGGTGAAACGTAATGCGAAGGTGTAGGCCCAAATCCCTCATGTGCGGGAAATAAGCTTTTGCCTCTCGGGCAATCCATGCGCAGTCTGATCTATACTTCTTGCGGATGGGAGCCACCGCCAGCCTGTGTTTTCGGCTATTCGGGTGCATGGATTTGTCGGGCCAGGGCATCTTAATCATTCCAGACCTACCGATCTTGGAAATGACCATCCCGTATTTAACCTACGCCACGCCTTTTTGTATGGGACGCCGGTCTCCTTGCACCACTGCCCCAGTGTCATGGAGCGGCCCAAGTGGGTGTAAATCGTGGTGGTGGTCTTGCTTGCCACTTGCTGGGCCGCAGTTGCCCACCGCACGTTGCCAGCCTCGTAGTGACCGTTTGTGTCGATCCTATCCAGCGAATACTTTCTGTTAGGTCGAAGCCCGACACAGCAGAAAAACTCTTCGAACGTGTCAAATCGCATTTCGATGCCGCGACCGCCGTATGAACCAAATCTAGGGTCACTCTCTCTGCGGCAGCGATTTAGAGCGTTTCTGTATGCCCTATATTCAGGCGTGCCAAACATGCCGTGTGTCACTCCACCCATGCCTGCGCCTCCATCGAATAGGACGCCACGAAAGCGCCGGAGGGCGTCTCTACGCGGGCGGTGTGGATCTTGTGGCCTGCTTGTTTCAGGTCATAGATGCGAGCGCCCAAGCGGAAGCAGCCGAAGCGGTCTAGCGCGTCTATCGGCGTGATGTGCTGGCCTGCCTTGAGGGCGGCGAGGATTTGGTGGCTTTGCGTCATGCGTCACCTCGTGATAAGAAAAGCGCAGAGGGAGCCGTGGGAAGCTCAACCTCTGCTAGCTGATCCGCGCTAGGGGATGAGGGAGCAGGCGCGGATACCCAGCCACAGGGAGGGCGGCTGAATGGGGGAAAGGGGGTCATGCGTTCAGCCATTGCGAACGCCTATACCCACGGTTTATCCAATTGCGCATCGTGACTTCAGAAACGCAGTGTGCCTTGGCGGCAGATTTCAAGGTTGGGAAAACCTGACCTCCGATTGCGCATTTGGCTCGGTGTCCGGCTTGGGACACGTCAGCCTTGTCTTTCCGATTGCGATAAACGACACCTGCAACCACGTTTCGGCTTAAACCGAGGGCGAACGCGATTTGGCCGTAGGTCTCGCCGATCTCAGCAAGGCGCATAATTTCTTGATTGCGAGTATTCATGCTGCACCTGTAAGGTCACAGTCGGAGGTTTTGTTGACCTTTTGCCCTTGCGAATTCGCGCCTTGGTTACCAGCTTGGTCAATATGATTAGAACGCGCATCCATAAGATCGACCAACGAAAGGCGCTTGTTGCGCTCAGCCGCAGCACGAACCAGAGCGCCGTCATACTTGGCGGGGATGCTATTCCTCGAAGCCCAACGGAAAACTGCGATGGGCTTGAGTTCTTTGCCTGTGATACGGGTGACATCGGCTGCAAGATCACGCTTGCTAGGCCACAGCCCGACGATGCTTTTAGCGGTGATTTGATTATCCATGCCTCATATTATGACCAAATTGGTCACGAAACAAGGGGCAAAATTGGTGATTGAGGTTATTTCTCGACCAGCGCAATCTGCGCACATGGTCACTAGCCCGAATCTTTCCGCTGAAACAGCCGCCGAGATGAAGCCTGAGCGAATTGGCTACAGGCTCAAGCTCATTCGTGAGGCAAAAGAGATGAAGCCCGCACAAATGGCGGACTTCTTAGGCATTGAGCGTACCTATTGGTCAAGATTTGAAGGCGGCAAGCGCCCAATCACCGATGCAATGGCCGCGCTGCTTGTTGAGCGCTGCGAAGTCACATTGGACTTTATCATACTTGGTCGCTGGGATCGGTTATCTTTCTCCGTTGCTGAAAGTCTTAAAAGCGCCGAATCCAGGTTGCTTGAATCCGGCAACGTCCAATAAAAATCGTCTAGGCTAAGCCCTGTCGTGGCGGCGTAATGCGCTGCCTTATAGAGCTTTTCGTTGCCCCTCCAATATAATTCTACCTTACTAATCATTTAGATTCTCCCTCGCCAGTCAACTGTGGCGTGTTCCCCTTATGTACGCAATACTCGTTTTACGGGATAACCAATTTGGTTATTTTTTCGCTTGACCTGTGACCAATTTGGTCATACCTTCATCCTAACAACAACACGAGGATGAACGACAATGACCTTTATCAGACAAGTGGATTTCAAGTTCGTTGACCGCGCTCTTGCAAGTGATCAGCGCAAAGAGCCAAACCCGAACTTAGACGACGGCAACGATATATTCTGGGACCGTGAGCGGGGCGAAGTATTTAATCGCTACAACAATGACCGCATTAAGGTTGCGGAATTGGGCGGCGGCATCGCAGCCACAACCATGACGCCCGCAGAATACTTCCGCGTCTGCCTTCACGATACCGGCGAGGCTATGGCGCAGATGCTGTACCTCCGCATGACGGGGGCAGTGTAATGACCCCGCATTTCTACAGCAACAGCGCAGGCAAGACGGCCACGCCCGAACAGATCGTGGCGCGGGTCAAGCCCTTCGCTACCGGCCTTCTGGTGAACACCGCTGCGCCCTGCCCCGCCCCTTCTTCTAAGCTGATCACGCCCTCATGGGTGATTGAGCCGCATGTTATCGACGCGGTGATCGGCGGTGCGTCGTGAGCCGTTTCGCAGGTCACAAATACACATGGGTGAAGCCGTTCACATCGGTTCGGCATAGCTGGGAGTTGCGCGGGCCAATCGGCGGCATCCACTTCCATGCATCGCTGTCCCGCAACGATGAATACGAGCCTTCATGTGGGCTTGAGTTCCACCACTGCTTCGACCCGTCGGGCGGCAATCAAGCGCCGCACCATATCAACTGCCATGTAACCGGCGGTCAGTGCTGGCACGATGGAACGTCGCTTTATGCGAGTGAACACATTTGGCCCATCGTCAGGGACTACCTGCGGCGCGGTGAACACGCAGAAGTCTTTCGGCTCTTGGAGCGTGAGTACGAAAAGCACTTTGAGGATTTTGCGGGGTATCGGTCATGACCCTCTACACCCCCATACACGCCGCGCTTGTCGGGCGTCGCCTGATCCCAATGGATGGCGAGTGCTACTGCCCCTCCTGCCGCCGCGACGACCTGTACCGCAATCAGATGGCAGTCGCAGGCCACCCCAACGCGCCGGATGCTACGGAATACGCTGAGCGCTTCGGCGGGACGATCTGCTGGGATTGCTACGAATACACCGACCCGTTGCCTAAGCCCGCCATACCGGCTGGCTATGTGCCTTGCAATGAATGTGAGGTCGGCACTCGCGGGGTTCGCGTGAAGGATGAAACCACGGGCGGCTTTGTCACCGACTGGTGCCCCCGCTGTGACGGCGATGGCCGCGTGAGGGTGGCCCAGTGATCCGCCGCATCCTCGCCAGCCTTCGCAGCCTCAAGTCCGATGCCCAATACATGAACGACCTGAAATACGAGTTCGACCGGATAGAGCGCAAGGCCATCCGAGACGCCGAACACAGCGCAGAGTTCCACGAGGAGAATGTGACATGCCGTTAGACCTACGCAGCCCCCGCG
>Ga0196899_1000111_pt1 | contig 41487 bp, 45 predicted proteins | sample VirMetDEL_Sep_01_FD_169095 | JGI IMG/M metagenome (GOLD analysis project Ga0196899, IMG submission 169095) | Aqueous microbial communities from the Delaware River and Bay under freshwater to marine salinity gradient to study organic matter... | ecosystem: Environmental > Aquatic > Marine >... | reverse complement strand
ACTACGTTCACGCAGACGGCAGCTTGTCCACGACAACCTCTTCGGTACTAGCAGGCAAAGCCCTGTCCTCCACTAGCATTAACTTGGATTACACAACATGAGCAATTTGAGTGAATTACTACCTGCCGGAGCAGGGGCAAAGTCAGCAGAGTTCGTGGCTAGTGGCACGTTGGGTAGTGGGGTTACTGTTGCTTTGCAAAGTGATGGGACGGTTGAGGCTGTTGGAGAGACTGTTATTAGTGAAGCAGTTGGAAGCTCGACTGTGTTTGAAACAGGACGGTCGTCATACCAAGCAACTGTTTACGACTCTAGCAACAATAAGATAGTCGTGGCCTATCGAGACGAAGGAGACTCTACGGGCAAAGCTGTAGTTGGAACAGTAAGCGGGTCTACTATATCTTTTGGTTCGCCAGTTACTTTTAGGGCAGCGGACGTACAGTATGTTACCGCCGCATTTGATTCCAATGCGAATAAGGTAGTTATTTCTTACAGGGATAATGGCAATTCTACCTATGGCACTGCAATCGTAGGAACGGTAAGTGGAACTAGTATTTCTTTTGGCACTGCGGTTGTCTTTCTTACTGCTGCTACTCAATGGCCCACTATAACTTTTGATTCTACAAACAACAAAATAGTTATTGCCTATTACTATTGGACTGGTTCGGCAAACCAAGGCACTGCGATTGTAGGAACAGTTTCAGGAACAAGTATTTCTTTTGGGGCAGGAGTAGCAATGGCATCTTCCATCCCCACTCAGACCGGCATAATATATGATTCAACTTCTAAAAAAATCATTGTAGCGTATAGAGATGCAGGTAATTCAGATTATGGAACTGCAATAGTAGGGACAGTATCTGGTACCTCTATATCTTTTGGTTCTGCAACAGTATTTGAGTCCGCCAATGTTGGATACATATCCTTAACACATGATTATACAAGCAATAAAGTAGTTATATCGTATAATGACGTTGCAAATTCTAGTTACGGAACTGCTATTGTCGGAACAGTTAGCGGAACTTCAATATCATTTGGAACAGCGGTTGTTTTTGAATCTGCTTCTACGCAATACACTTCTTGTGTCTATTTTCCACAAGGAAACGTAAACGTCATTGCTTATCGCGACCAAGGTAATTCTTATTACGGGACAGTAATTACAGGAACAGTCAGCGGAACAAGCATTTCTTTTGGCGCACCAACAGTGTTCAAAACAACCCAATCTGATTATATATCTATGGCTTTAGATTCTACCAATAACAAAATGTTAATAGCCTACACTAATGACGCAACACCTTCTGGAGAGTCTGTCGTCTACCAACCTGCCTACACAACCACCAACTCCGCAGACTTCATAGGCATAACAGACCAAGCCATAGCAGACACAGCTACAGGCGCAGTGATTGTGCAGGGTGGGGTTAGTGAGAAGCTAAGTGGACTGACGGTCGGCGCGGATTACTATGTGCAGGATGATGGCACACTAAACACGGCAACTTCTGCTGTTAATTACGATATTGCCAACGGCTCTTATACGCAAGCATTTAGTGTTTCCTCGCAAGATACTTTTCCGTCAGGAGTAGCTTTTAATCCTGCGGGTACTAAGATGTTTGTTGTCGGTAATACTGGAGATGACGTAAACGAGTACACCCTAAGCACGGGCTTTGACGTAAGCACTGCATCATTCGTCGATAGCTTTAGTGTAAGCGGACAACAAGCAGCACCTATGAGCGTAGCTTTTAACACCGATGGCACTAAAATGTACATTGTTGGTGAGACAGAGGACACCGTGGCCGAGTATGCTTTAAGTGCTGGCTTTGATGTGTCTAGCGCGTCCTACACTCAAGCGTTTTCAATCGCCGCACAAGAAACAGAGGCACAGGGTATAACTTTTAATACCGATGGCAGCAAGATGTTTATTGTCGGTGATACCGGAAATGATATTAATGAGTACACCCTAAGCACGGGTTTTGACGTATCAACTGCATCATTCGTGGATAGCTTTAGTCTGGCTTCTCAAACTACTCAGCCTAAAGAAGGGGTCTTTAACACAGACGGAACAGAACTATATGTGCTTGCTAGAGACACCCAGAAAGTTTACAAATATACCTTGACCACTGGCTTTGACGTATCAACTGCATCGTATGCCAGCGTAGAGTTTTCCGTTAGTTCTCAAGAAACCAGTCCTCAAGGATTAGCCTTTAGTGCTGATGGCAGCAAGATGTATGTTTGCGGTGATACTGGAGACGATATTAACCAGTACGCAACTACTTCCACCGCTACAAACTCAACCACCGTCCCCGCAGGGCGGGCTTTATCAACAACCTCAATCCTATTGGAAGGATAATCATGAAAACTATAGTATGCGAAATGAACTGCTCAAAGTATCTTTTTGCTGATGACAAGCAGGTAAACATCACTGCAGACCACATCGAAGTGGGCGACCCTGCTAACTTGGACTTTATTATTGGCGATATGAACTCTAGCAACGCTACTCTTATTGAAGGCGTGACTGAGCCAGACGATTGGTATGGTTGTAAATACAACTACGTCAACGGCGCTTGGGAACTCTGCCCTGATTGGGTTGATCCGCGCTTGGAAGAAAATCAGGTATAGTTTCTGAAAGGAAGACTATTATAAATAATGGCAACCCCAAAACTAAACGATAGATCAGAGCTAACAATAAGCATAGTTTGGCTTTTGCAGATCATATCTATCGTAGCGGTTGCTACTTGGGGTTATGCCAGTATTAGTGAAAGAATAGACGTTAACGCTCAAGAGACGCGGAGTCTTAGGGGTAACCAAAACAACTATGTCTTCCCGGATATACGCAAACTCGAAGAAGAACTTGTAGAATTGCAAAAAGAAGTGCTAATACTTCAGACAGATTTGAAATATTACAAAGAAGGGTAGTGCGGTGGAATACCAAGTAATTTTTAACGTAGGCATTGCGCTAGTCGGGTTTATTGGCGGGTGGATGGTAAACCGTGTATTTGTTTTGCTAGATCGGATAGACGCGGAGATGCGCGAGATACCCATGCAGTATGTGTCTAAAGACGATTACCGCGAAGACATTCGCGAGATCAAAGAAATGCTTGGGGCTATCTTCAAGCGACTGGACAACAAGGCAGACAAATGAAACTCGACCCCGTACTGCTCAACATGGCCTGTAGCTGGGCTATGAAGGCTTACAATGACAAGAACAAAGACGCTATTAAAATCGAAAGTAAGTGGACATCTACTACAGTATATATAGCGAAACGTAAGTCCATCGATGTCATTGCCTTCAGGGGTACACAGCAGGGCAGGGATTGGTTAACAGATGCTTTTGTAGTACCCGTGCCATACGCGGGTAGGCTGTGCCACGGTGGGTTTGCTATGGCCCATAAGTCAGTCTGGAAAGAAGTTAAGAAACACCTAGACCCCAAGAAGCGCACCCTGATAACCGGTCATAGCCTTGGTGGGGCGTTAGCGGAGTTGTCTGCGGCTAAACTGAACGGTAAGCACGAGAATATAAACCTGATTACTTTCGGTAAGCCGAACGTGTTTTTCAAGGGCTTCAAGAAGCCAATGACTCTTGATAATCAAATCTCCTGTGTGCAGGGCAGCGATATGGTGGCTAGAATCCCACGCTTTTGCTACGGCCCCTCAAGCTCACAGACTATGCTGTACTTCAGCAATACCGGCCCGGATTATATAAACCCCAGCAAAGACACCAGAGTTGCTGACAGGGGTGACCTGAGAGACCGGATAGCTGACCACATGATGGACGGCTACAAGGAAAGGCTAAAAGAGTTTTTGGATGAGCAAGAAGCACAAGCTAATAAAGTAGTGCAAATGGATAAGGACAAAAAACTAGCCCGTAAAGAACTGGAGGATATGGCGGATGAAATGTTTATTAAAGATTAGCTTTTTAACTGTTTTCACGTTGTCTAGCTGCACCACCGTACAGGGCGTAATCGACAACAAAGAAATTTATTGTTCTCAGCTATACAAAGGGGTTCGGGCTGTTGGCCGTTCTGCCCTGTCTGCTACAGCAGGTGTAGTGGTGCCTGATGTCTGTGACACCATAGATGAGATCGTTGCGGAGGAAAACGCCGACGGCGTAGACAAAAGCGATAGCTGATATAAAGTTCCTCATCCAACTAATACTGTTGTTTCGTTGATGAAAAAGCTGATTTCAATGCTTAAACGCCATGAAGGCGAGGTCAAAACTAGCGGCAGGCATGTAGCGTATAAGTGCCCAGCCGGATACTGGACTCTGGGAATCGGGCGTAATATAGACCCAGAAAACGGCATTGGGCTGTCTGACGAAGAGGTAGATTTCCTCCTAGAAAATGATATTGCCAGAGTAATCAAGGAGTTAGCCGCAGAGTACGCATGGTTTAACGATCTTGATGATGTCCGAAAAGATGCTATGATTGACATTGCATTTAACCTCGGAGCTACGCGTTTGCGGGGCTTTCGACGCGCATTAGCTGCTATGGAAGCGGCTAACTATAAAGAAGCTGCTGTAGAGTTTTTGGACTCTCGATGGGCAAGACAAGTTGGTGGGCGTGCTTTAGAGCTTACCGACATGATCGCTAGCGGTGAATATGCGGAATGAGGTTTAAATGGCGATTAAAAAACTACAATTCAAAGCGGGTGTAAACAGAGAAACCACCCGTTACGCCGCCGAAGGTCAGTGGTACGAGACCGACAAGGTGCGTTTCAGACGTGGCCTACCCCAGAAAATAGGCGGTTGGGAGCAGGTTTCTTCCAATACTTATCTAGGTGTAGCACGCTCACTATTCAACTGGGCCACGCTGTCCGGACAAAACCTCGTAGCTGTTGGTACCAACCTCAAATACTACATAGAACGAGGTGGGGCTTACTTCGATGTTACCCCTATTAGAGCAACCACAGCAGCGGGCGATGTTACGTTTGCAGCCGTAAACGGCGATGCCACACTTACCGTATCTGATACAGCCCACGGTGCCATCCAGAATGACTTTGTTACCTTTTCTGGAGCTGTCTCATTAGGCGGCAATATTACGGCGGACGTGCTCAATCAGGAGTATCAGATAGCCACCATAATTAACGAAGATTCCTACACAATTGAGGCTAAGGACACTAGCGGCAACGAGGTTCTGGCTAACGCATCAGATACAGGCAACGGCGGGGCTTCTGTCGTAGGTGCCTACCAGATCAATACAGGTAATGAGATTGAAGTGCCGTTTTCCGGTTGGGGTGCGGGGCGTTGGGGGTTTGGAACGTGGGGTACAGGCGGTACAACACTGGCTCCTATGCGTATCTGGAGTCAATCTAACTTCGGTGAGGACTTGTTCTTTGCCCACCGTGGTGGGGCACCACTGTACTGGGATGCAAGCTCTGGGGTCGGTACACGGGGCGTATACGTCAGTTCTTTAGGTGGAGCGTCTGATGTACCTACTACAGTAAATTTAGCGTTTGTATCAGATATATTCCGCTTTGCGTTCTGTTTTGGGGCTAATGACATAGGCACCTCTACACTTGATCCTATGTTAATTCGTTGGTCTGACCAAGAGGACGTGGCTAATTGGACACCTGCCGCGACTAACCAAGCGGGTAGTTTACGGCTATCAGACGGTACAGAAATCGTTGATGCTATCCAAGCACGACAGGAAATATTAGTCTGGTCAGATGCGGCCCTGTACGGCCTACAATATCTGGGTGCTCCAGAGGTATGGGGAGCGCAGCTTCTAGGCTCAAACATCACCATAGCCAGCCCGAATGCGGCTGTGTACTCAAACAATATTGCTTATTGGATGGGTCTGAACACGTTCTACTACTATGATGGTACGGTTAAAACACTACCTTGTGACGTGCGTAGCTATATATTTGATGACTTTAACCAAGGCCAAGCAGATCAGGTAGTCTGTGGTTCTAACGAGCAGTTTGATGAGATATGGTGGTTCTACTGCTCTGCTGGGGCTACACAGAATGATCGGTATGTGGTGTATAACTACGTCGAAAACGTCTGGTACTACGGTAATTTGTCTCGCTCAGCGTGGCTTGATGCTGATTTACGTGATTTTCCTATAGCTGCTACTTTTGGTAACAAACTGGTTAACCACGAGAAAGGTGTGGATGATAACGAGACCGGCACGCCTACAGCATTTACAGCAAATATTACCTCAGCACAGTTCGATCTGGACGATGGCGACCGGTTTATGCTGATTAACCGTATGCTGCCTGATATGACGTTTGACGGCTCTACAGCAGATTCTCCTGCGGCTACCATGACTCTGAACCCCTTGGAAAACTCAGGTTCTGGACGGTATAACCCAGCGTCGGTCGGGGGCAACAGCAGTGCAACGGTCACCAGAACAGCCGTATTTCCTGTAGAAGAATTTACAGGGCAGGTATTTACACGGGTACGGGGTCGGCAGATGTCGATCAAGATTGAGTCTACAGAGCTAGGAGTAACTTGGAAACTGGGCGCACCTAGGATGGATATGCGGCCTGACGGTAGGAGAGGCTAGTGGCTAAGCGCCTCGTAAGTAAGGTAGAGAATCCTGCCCTACCCATACCGCCAACGGGAACTACACTGCGAAGATATTTAGATGACCTAAATAATATTTTGCGTTTGTTTTTCAACAGGTTAGCAAACAGTGTAAACTTGGTAACCGGTGAATTTGGTGGTCAGTTTATAGAAAAGCCTAATGGTTTGTTCTTCTCCACTACAGATCAACCCATAGCAGTAGTAAACACAGCTCAGGTAGTTAGTTTTGAAAACACTTATTTGAGCGAAGCAATAACGATAAACGGCGGTTCTAACAGCCAGATTACAGTAACATATTCTGGTATTTATAACTTCCAGTTTGTAGCCCAAGCAGCTACTGGGTCAGCCTCGTCCAAGAACGTGTATGTGTGGATCAGGCGAGATGGTACGGATATAGGCTATTCGGCCAGACATTTGGTTTTACAAGGCTCCAACGACAGTACCGACATTGCGTGGAGTTTTAGTATTGATTTACAGGCAGGGTCGTACATAGAGATGATGTGGTCATCAGACGACATAGATACAAGGCTGGATACTGAGACTGCGGTAGCACCTCACCCCGGCGAACCCTCTGCTGTAATCACTGTAACTTTCGTCTCAGTATTGCCTGAGACACTACCGACACCTCCGTAGGTGAGAGATGAGTAACGGCCCCTACATAGACCCAGCAGTTTTTGACGCAATGGGTACGCAGGCAGCAGCGAAGTATGGTGCTGCAAATATAGCGGCTGAAGGAGCAGCTAGCTTAGGATTAGGGGCTTTAGCGAAGGGTCTTGGGCCACTGGCTGCCGCTTACGGTGTTTTAGACCTACTGGGCTTCTTTGATAGCACCTTGCAAGAAACTCCAATGACGCCCGAGGAAGCGGCAGAGTTTCAAGCAAAAAGCCGTATAGAGCGTGCAGTTAATGACATAGCGACGAGCGCGGAAGGCGGCACTGAAGGCGCTACGGAGGCGCTGGAAGACGCTATGGCCGAGGGAATGCTGCTAGGTATATCTCCTACCGAAATAGTAGCCCCAGTGCTGAATCAACGCATACCCGGTGTAACAGATGTCCCGATACTAGGAGATGTCCTTGAAGGGGCAATGAACAAAGCCGCTGAATATGTCGACAAAGGGCTTGAATACATAGGGATGAACGATGTAAGGGGTGATGCTGTTATTGGCCCCGGAGGCATAAGTATTGATTTTGAGCCTGTAGGAACAAGAAGTCAGCAAAGAGGAACGACTACACCACAAGGTACATCTACGCGTCCGGGGGGAAGCACAGCGACAGTTACAACAGGCAGTGAAAGAGGAGACATAATACTTAGTGGTGGTACGGGTGCTGACGTTGTAGAAGCGGAAGCTGGTGTAACAGGTATTGAAGCAATACATTTTGTGCTCTCACAAACTTGTGGAGATGACGAAACCTACGACCGCGCTACTTTCAGTTGTATACCTAAGTCTGGTACTGGCACCAAAAAGGCTGAGAAAGTAATTTGCCCAGCAGAGTACGAAAATGCTGGTGCGGAAGTAGACAGTCTTGAGGAATGTGGCGACAAGAAGAGCACCGTTACTACAGATGACCTTTGTGATAACGCGATATACGCCGCTGCAAACCCCGATATATGTGGGGACACAACAGGCACTGGTGAAATCACTGTTGATGACCCATGCCTAGACCCCGAGTATAAGGCTGCAAACCCCATACAGTGTGGCGATATGGGGCCAAAACTTGATCCTTGCCTAGACCCAGCGTATGCTGCTGAAAATCCGGTAGAGTGCGGTACTCCACCCACTGATCCTTGCCTAGACCCAGCGTATGCTGCTGAAAATCCGGTAGAGTGCGGAACAAAAACTGATCCTTGCCTAGACCCAGCGTATGCTGCTGAAAATCCGGTAGAGTGCGGAACAAAAACTGATCCTTGCCTAGACCCAGCGTATGCTGCTGAAAACCCAGAAATATGCGGTACAAAAACTGATCCTTGCCTAGACCCAGCGTATGCTGCTGAAAACCCAGAAATATGCGGTACAAAAACTGATCCTTGCCTAGACCCAGCGTATGCTGCTGAAAACCCAGAAATATGCGGTACAAAAACTGATCCTTGCCTAAATCCAGCGTATGCTGCTGAAAACCCAGAAATATGTGGGACAACAACTGATCCTTGCCTAAATCCAGCGTATGCTGCTGAAAACCCAGAAATATGCGGGACAACAACTGATCCTTGCCTAAATCCAGCGTATGCTGCTGAAAACCCAGAAATATGCGGGACAGTCCGTATTATCGAGTGTCCGCCGAATAGTGATAAGCCCGGCAGAGCAGTGCCTACGGGGCAGACTGTACAGAGTTTCTGTTATGAAGGCGCACCGCCACCTCCCGAAGACCCCTGTTTAAATCCAGCATATGCAGCAGAGAATCCGATAGAGTGCGGTACAAAAACTGACCCGTGCTTGGATGCAGACTATGCAGCAGCAAACCCAGAGAAGTGCGGGGTAGATACTGATCTTTGTGATAACCCAGTATATGCGTACTTTAATCCAGAAATTTGTGGTGTCGTACAAACCCCCAGTACGAGTTTGCCTAGTAGTTCTCGTGGCGTTAGAGTAACAGGGCCAGAGCTAGCGCAAATTGACTATTTATACGATATAGGTGGCGAAAGTATTTTTAACCCTAATATGGCAAGCCGCCCTTATGCAGCAAAAAGTGGCGGTATAATAGATACTTATAATGAGTTTGATGAACTTATAGATTTATTGAGAGGCTAAGATGGGCGAATTCTTTGATTGGGTAGGTAACACAGTAGGTGCTGCGGTTGACGTAGTTACTGACTTTTTTACTACCGACGATGGGACTATAGACATGTCCAAAGTAGCCCCTGTACTGGGGTTATTTCTGGCTTCTCGTGCCAAAGACTCTAGTACTATTTCTGATTTTTTAGGGCTTGGTGGAGATAGCCAAGGCCCTCTTGGGTACATGGGTGGTATTCCTGATTACACAGCCTACCGTCAGCAAGTACCTATGTATACTCAAGAAGATGCCGCAGCATATGACCCAGACCGCCGTCCGGGCGGAGGTGGCCGTCGGTATTTTACGCAGACCCAGTATGTAGGTACGGGGGGCGATGCTGCTGCTAACCAAGCCGCTATAGACGCTGCACAAGCCGCTACAGACGCAGAAAAATGGAATTTAGCCACACAGAATCTTACTAATCTCAGTAGGCAAACACGTCCTGTTTCAACCAAATACGCTCCCACGGTAGCTTCTACAGGAATAATTCCTGCGCAACGTAGTTATATGGCTCCTGCTTCTGGTGCAGACGTTGTACAAACTAGATTAGACGAGTTAATAGAAGCCTCCAAACCCGGCGCTATTGGTATGATGGAAGGTGGACTAGCTTCTTTAGACGGCATGGGACAAGGCTACTACTTAGGCGGCCCAACAGATGGCATGGCAGATAGGATTCCTGCTACTATAGACGCCACGCAACCCGCTGCCCTCAGTGATGGCGAGTTCGTTATCCCTGCCGATGTAGTCAGCCATCTTGGTAATGGCAATTCCAATGCAGGTGCCGAGCAACTTTACTCTATGATGGATAGAGTGAGACAGGCCAGAACTGGCCGTCAGACACAGGGCACCCAAATAAACCCAAACAAATTTATGCCAAGTTGAGGTGAATCATGGGCGATGATGATCTCGATCCAAACGCAATAGCGACCGATACGTCGGACGATTTATTTTCAAATACCACAAGAGCGGAGGAATCTTCGCTTTCTTCGTGGGCTGGCCCGTATGTCACGGAAATGCTTGGTCGTGGGCAGGCTCTTGCTGGTATGCCGTATACCGCATACCAAGGCCCCCTAACTGCTGGAGAATCTGGTCTACAAACGCAAGCCTACCAAGGTCTGGGTGCTTTAACTGCTCCGATTACACAGATGGGGGGCTATACACCTACTTCATTTACTGAGGCTGGTGTAGCGCAGCAGTACATGTCTCCTTATCTGCAAATGTCCCTTGAGCCGCAGATCGCAGAGGCGCAACGTCAAGCTGAAATCGCCCGAACTAAACAAGCTAGTCGGCTAAGTAAAGCCGGAGCTTATGGTGGTGGCCGTCAAGCTATTATGGATTCTGAGTTAATCCGTAACACATTGCGTAACATAGCGGACATTACCGGTACTGGATACCAACAAGCCTTCACAGAAGCGCAGGGTCAGTTTAATACTGAAGAACAAGCACGTAGACAAGCTCAAGAAATGATGAATCAGTTTGGGTTTGACGTATTTGAAGCCCAACGTCGTGCGGGTGCTGAACAACGGGGTATCGAAGGTGAGGGCATTGCCGCAGATATCGCTCAGTTTGAAGAAGAACGTGACTTCCCTTACAAACAAGTACAGTACATGCAGTCATTGCTGCAAGGTATGCCAGTTGGCGTTGCCAGCTACGAGTACACGGAGCCTTCCGGCTTAAGTTCTTTACTAGCTGGTGCTCAAGGCGGCTCTGATATCTATACGTTGTTAAATAACATATTAAATCCTCCAGCATAGGAATATAAGTAATGGCTATGCAGCAAACACCACAAGGTTTACAGGCTTTGATGCCCCAACAGCGTCCCGTACAGCAGCCTAGACCAGCTATGCCGAATGTAAATCCACAACGTATGCAAGCGGCGGTTGATGTCGTAGATAACGATTTACAAGATTTAGGGATAGACCCTAAAACTCGTGCTGCTATGAAAGCGCAGGAAGCCGTTGATTTACTGAAATCGGCTGACCAAGATTTGGCAAAAGCGCAAGGCCAACAAGTTCCTCAAATGCCAGTACTCGATCAGCGTAAACAACAAGCTGCTGAAGGTATCATTGGACTTATGCAACGGCTAATGCCCGGTGCTCAAGTAGCTGGTATGCAGCGTCGCCCACAACCACAACGTCGTGCTGCGCCAAACATGTTAGCCGGACTAGGTGGTATGCAGCGTCGCCCACAACCACAAGCTATGCCTCAAGCTCAACCACAACAACGTCCGATGGCAGCAGGTATATCACAACTTTCTGCGCCAAATATGGCTCGTATGCCACAAATGGCCGCTCGTGGTGGAATTATTGGCTATGCCGAAGGCGGCCCTACAGAGGGCGAAACAGCTCAAATACAACAGCTTAACCCGTTCAATAAAATGATGAGCGAGGAGTATAACGAGCTATCTAGTGATCTAAATGTACAAAATTACATGTCGATAGAACAGCAAGTTGAGCGTTATAAAGCTGCTGGGGATATGGAAAGCGCAAGAATGGAAAGCGAAAACTTAAAGACCTTTCCGCCTGATACCTTTTTTAAAGTCCAACGACTCAAAACTATTATGGCCGGTGGTAATCCTGATGCCGAATTAGCCTATGGTGGCGAAGTAAAAAAGTACGCAGGGCCTGATGGAAGTTTTGTAGGGGCCAATAATCCATTCAACATACGCGACTACAATCAAAATTGGCAAGGACAAACAGGCGCTACTAGAGGTTTTGTCGATTTTGAAGACGTGACTTCAAGTGTAAGAGCAGCGGATAGACTACTTAGTAATTATCCAGAGCTTGGAGATGTAGCAACTTTACGTGAAACCGTTTCTAGGTACGCGCCCCCTAACGAAAACGACACTGATAACTACCTAAAGTTTGTTTCTGAACAAACAGGTATTCCTACGGATGCGCCTATTGATTTAACTGATCCTAGTGTTAGACGAAGAATTTTATCTGCTATAGCCAAAATGGAATCAGGCACTGATATTAGCCCAAATCAAATGTTGGCTATGTTAGAAGGACGAAATCCAGATAGAGAAACCGTGGCAGCACAAGATAGTAGCCCTTCAAACGATTACATAGATGATGAGTTAGAAGCAGAAATACAAGCTATTCTTGCGGCTCGACCCGAGAGAGATTTACCTCCTCGTCCTACTTATATGAGTAGCGCAGAAAGGCGAGAGCAAAGAGGTGATAGGACGCCTATGCAGATGTTTAGAGACTTTATGGCGTCTCAAGAAGAAAAAGCAGAAGAACGAGAACGCCGTCGTGACGAGTTTAATACAAAAATTGCGCTGGCTAACCGAGGACTTACAAGAAACGAAATTGGGCAAGCTATGGGTAACGTGGAGCGCAGAAGAGAACAAGCTGCACAACCAGAAACTCCTCGTGGCGTACCGTTAGACTTGTCAAAACCTCCTAGCCGTACAGCTACTCGTGGTACTGACTTGGAAAATACTGGGATAGTGGCAAACTTGTTTACACCACAACAAGGTGCAGGACAACCCGCTCCTACTACACCTACAGACCCAGCGCAGGAAATAATAGGTAGAATGCGCACCGAAGCCGCTAATATTGGTAACTACCAACGCACACCAAGTGCTTTAGAAACCCAGCTAGAAGGAGTACTGGGTGAACAACTTGGTGCTATGGAAGGTGCTAGAGCCGCAGAAGAAACCGCAGCGCGTGCAGCACTTGGTATGTCTGATGTCGAGAAACAAGCTGTAGAAGACCTTATTAAAGCTGATGAAGACTACTACGGTAAGATTCTTAGTCCTGCCGAACGCGCCAGACGTAAAAATGAACTAATTATGCAAGCGTATCTAAGTGGTAATAGTCTTGTAGATCAAGCCAGAAGAAGTGTTGGTTCTCAGTCTCAACTACGTAGACAGCAGCAACAGCAAGAACGCGAAGCCGCTAAAGTAAGACCACAAACTACTGTTGAACTTGAAAAAGCACAACGTAATATACGCGGACAAGTATATGAAGCTGGAAGAGGGGCAGAGCAAACCGCACGCACTACTCTGAATCAGGCTATACAGTCTGCGGGTAACTACGTAAACACCATAGCTAACCGTGATGCAGAGATGGCTATTCAACAGTCTCGCGCCAATTTAGATGTATTGAAAGCTGAAATAGACTCAGTGCTTACAGCTAGACAGCTTGATGATGCTGCTGAAGGTCGCTTAATGACTCTATACGCTAACTTAGATAGAAATATTATGACGTTAGACAATGTACTTGCCGATATGGAATCTGACCCGCTTGCTAAAGCTGACGATAAAACTAGAGTTCGTAACTACATCACAGAGTTAAGAGGTATAAAACAGACCACAATGAACGATATAGCCCGACAAATAGGTCTTCCAGCACAGCGAGTAGGTAGGATACTAGGCGCAGGTGCAGGAGAAGGCAGTACGGGCGATCCTGAAATAGATGCTCTGGTAGAGCAATATACAAATAGATAAGGGCTGCAAGTATGGCGACTCTTGAGGAACTCGGTAGTGCGTTAAAAAATGCGCACGCCGCTGGGGATGTAGAGGCAGCTAGAAAACTAGCTAACGCCATACAAACATACAGCCCACAGCCAGAGCCAACTGAAGACACTTCTCTGTTCGGCTACATACCTGAAACTGCCAAAGCTATTGCTGCCGGTGGTGCTGGGATGATTGAGTCTGCCCTGACCGGTGCGTCATTTATACTACCCGAAGAAGCCGAACAGGCTGCTCGCCGTAAGATTGCCGAAGTTGGCGGCGGGGTACAGGAGTTCCTTGCCCCTGATGAAGCCTACGAAGGTACCTATCTTGACCTGATGCGTGGTGTCGGTTCGACACTACCGTTCTTAGCTGCTGCTCCGTTCGGTGCCCCCGGTATTATTGCTGGTGCCGCCGTAGGTGTGGGTGCTGGTGCAGGTGAAGCTGCGCAACGTGCAGAGGCTGCTGGGGCTACTGAGGAAGAGATCAGCACTGCTGCTGGCTACGGTATGATTCCGGGCGCGTTTGAGATGATAGGCCCTACGCGGATTATCAGGCGTGCGCAGAGAGCACTTGGCCCTAATACTAGCAATGTTGCCGATGCGTTAAATAACAGTTTCAAAGCCCGGCTTGGTAGGGTAAGCGAAGGCAAACTTGGTCGTATAACTAAAGCGGCTATGGATGAGGCAGCGCAAGAAGCCTCGGCTGAAGTATTACAGAATCTTATTTCACAGGGTGTCTACGATCCCGACACCGGAACCTTTGAGGGTGTAGGCGAGTCTGCCAAGATCGGTGGTGGTGTAGGTGCTATCCTTGCGTTGTTTACCGAAATGATTGTTCCGGGTAGGCAGCGTGGCCCAACCCCGCAAGAACCAGCCGCACCAGAAGAACCAGCACCAGAAGAACCCGCAGCACCAGAACCTATTCCACCAGAAGGTGACCTACTGGGGCCAACAACAGTATCCGATATTTTAGATACAGATACTTTAGAAGAAATAGGTATCGATCTTGAAACAAATACTGCTGAAAAATTGTTTGGGTTAAATTGGGCTGATCCAGAAGAAAGAGCGGAAGCAGAACAAATATTAGAAGATTACATTGATCGTGGTTTAGTAAGAGCTTATAAACCTCAACTTGTTTCGCGCATAAGAGCTGTTTTAGATACCACCCCTCTTGTAAAACCGGAAGAACCGGAAGATGAAGTACGAAGAGCTACGGAAGTATCGCCTGACCAAATAGATATAGAAGAACAGATAGCGGCTAGTGAGGCTGCGGAACGCGCCGAAGAGCAAGCTGTACAAGCTGAAGAGCGAGCTGCCAGAGAAGATGAGCGAGCGTTAGCTGAAGGTCGCGTAGCCGAGCGTCGCCAGCGAGAGTCCGTCGAGAAACGTAGACAAGTACTCCTACCTATTATAGAGCGTCAAGATATTGACGGCGTAGAAAACTTAAAGCGTGCATTTAGTGCGGAGTTGGGCAGACAAGGTTTTACAAATACTGAGCCTACCGAAGAAGAACTAACATTAATTAACCGTGCTGCCGATGTGCGGGGGGCTTTTGCCACCCAAGAAGCCGAACAAGAAGCCGTAGAAGCCGCACGAGATGCCGCGCAGGCAGAAGGAACCGCAGAGTTAGAAGCACTCATACCAGAGCGTAGACAGCGGCCTATTCCTGTAGAGACCACTGAACAAGATGCACAGCGTGCCGAAGCTGCTCGACTTAATAGAGAGCGAATGGATCGCACGGGTCGGGGTACTGAAGGTCAGCTTGAATTCCCAGCTATAGAGCGTGCTGAACGTGCCGCCGCCCGTGCCCCTCAGACTGAGGAAGTTGTAGAAGAAGCACCTAAAGTACGTAAAGCAGACAAGCGATTTTTTGATCGTCTTGGCGTTGCCCCTCAAGCTCCTGTACGTAAACAAGTTCGAGGTATGGACGTTACCAGCGAAGAGGTTCGTACTGCTTTGACCAACTTAGGCCGTAATCGCAACGTCAGTGAACAGACCAAGATCAATATAAACAACTTCCTACAAGAAACCCCAGAGGCTGTTCCCCAGCAAGACTTATTTGCCCCTACCCGTCCTCGTCCGACTGCGTTACAACAAGAGCAAGCTAGGATTCAAGCAGAGAAAGAAGCGGCAAAAGCGGCACCACCTACAGCTAGGAAAAGGAAAAGGAAAAAGACAACAAAAACTAAAAAAGTAGAGAAGCAGCAAGAAAGACAAAAACGTATAGGTAGAGCGCCTGCCCCCGAAGCATTTGCCCAGCAACCTCAACTGTTAGGCCCATTGTCCCCTACCGACAGAGACTTGTTCGCTACAGATGAAGCTCTGGCACGGTACGCAAAGGTTGCTAGAAATGCAAATAATCTTTTGGCTACGATTGCTTACGACTCTACAGTTGCCAGACACCCTGAAGTGGCTAAAGCAGAAGCTGATACACGTAAAGTAGCTCGTAAGGCAATACGAGCGATTAGGGATAAGGGTAGCCCAGAACTATTAGAAAACCTGAATCAGCATCTACGGTACCAAACCTTTTTAGAAGACGCTGTAAACAGAAGAGATAGTAGGAACAAATCACTTGAAAGTCTAAGGGGCACCATAGCTGGCACTTTGTATACAGGAGAACAAGAGTCCCAAACAAAAGCGTGGAACCGAACAGGCTGGTGGAACAGTGCAGAAGCAAAGGCTCCGAGAGAAGTTATTCAAGTTGATGTAGATCAAGCCATCAAGGACGGTATTGTTGATGGTAACGTCCAAGAAATAGTAGCTGAGTCAGAAGTAGAAAACGGCACAGTTGAAAACCCTGAAGGTTTAGAGGGACTTCAAAATACTAAAGACCTTCTAGTTAAGAACGCTGTTGCTGCTTCTATGCCGGAAGTGTCCGAGACAGTAAACGATTTGTTGTTGGACAACAATATAGGTGGCGCACTAGATCAGATAGCCAGAGATAACCCCAACACTGATATCGCACGCACTGCCCGTACACTTGCGGAAAGGTTGCGCGGTACGAGCACCGCAGTTGAGTTTGCCGAAGGTGTTGTGGACAGAGATGGTAAACCAGCGCCCTCTGCGTACGATTTCCAGAACGATGTTATTCAGATTAATCTGGATATGCCGGTCAGTACACACGCTGTACTGCACGAATCCGCACACGCAGCTACGCATTCAGTACTGTCTAACCCCAACCATCCGGTCACAATTAAGCTACAGAAACTGTACAGCAATCTGAAAGACAAACTACCCAACGCTTACGCGATGGCAGGTTTACGAGAGTTTGCGGCAGAGGTGTACAGTAATACAGAATTCAAAGCTCAACTGGCTGCTTACAAGCCCAGTGGTAAAAAGCGAAGTGCGTGGCGTGATTTCTTAGACGCAGTTGCTAGATTCTTAGGGTTTAACATAGACGCAACTAACGCCACAACTAAAGCCTTAGAATACATAAACGTGATTATGGCAACTGAGCCTAACACCCGAGATGCTACCTCCGTAGTTGACAACCTGACTAACGGCGATGTAGACGAGGCGATGGTAGAACTTACCCGCGTAGGTCGCACCGGTCTGGACAAGAAAACTAAAGAGGAAGCCTACGAGTCGTTCTTGACAAACATAAATAACAAGAGCGCCAAGTTTATGATGAATGCTATCAATGGTCTCGGTTTAGAAGCCATTGTAGATATGTCTAAAGGTAAACTCCCTACCGTCGAAGAAATGCAGGATATTCTGTACGACATAGACGGCACTCGTAATGAAGAAATGAAAACCTTCACTATGATACTAAAAGACATTTTAGGAGCTTTTAGTACCAAAGCGGGTGTGGGTGTAGACAGTGCTGCGTTAGAGAAGTTCAGTAGGCTGGTAAGTGAAAGCACTATAGACGGTATTGATGTTACCCGTCCCAGAAGCTACTACGCCAAGCACCGTGTCGAGTACGGTACTCAAGACCTTCAGAAGAAAGAACAGCTATTCGATACCAAAGAAAAAGCGGAAGAGTTCAAGAAGAAGCTGGAAGATGAACGCCGTGAAGCTAAGAAAGCCGGAAAGACTACTACTATCGGTACCATCCGACTTACTGAAGCTACACAAGAGCGTACCGATAAGTATGACGAACTCAAAGCGTTAATGCTGGAACTTAATTCGTCTCAACGTGCTGCGTACACCAAGATGCGCGACATGTACAAAAACATTAACGACAAGATTCTTGAAGCCGAAGATGCCAACATAAATCAATTGGAGTTAGACCCCAACGTACAGAAAACTGTACGTGAAGTTCTGTTCCGTAAGCGGTTAGATGTCGGCGTCGTAGACCCATACTTCAGACTCTACCGTGAAGGCGAGTACTGGATACAGTATGAGTTTCAAAAGGCGGGAGTCGAAGGTACTGAATTTGGTTATGCTTCATTTGATAACCCCGGCGATAGGCAAGTGTTTGCGGATCGGTTGAGTAATGACCCTACTGTCATAAATATCAACCCAACACTTACTGCGGATCAAATGCGGTCTAGGATAATTAACGGTCAACTGCCAATATCTTTGGTCACCACGTTAAAAGCCGACTTAGAAGGTATATTCAAAGACCTAGAGCTTTCTAGTAAAGAAGATAAGGCAGCTATTGACCGTAAGAAAGGCGAGATACAGGACTTCCTTGCTGACATAGTACTTAAATCGCTTCCAGAGCAATCAATTGTACAGGCTCGCCAAGAACGTAGAGGCTTTGCCGGATTTGAAGCAGACCCAATTTATACGTTTGAAAAGTCTATGCCTGCGTTCATTAATAGTTACGCAAACATAAAGCACAAGGTCAAACTACAGAGTGCAGCTAATCGTGTTATGGAAGAAGGCCGACAGGCTGAACTTGCTGGCGACACATTTATGAAAGAAGTCGCAGTAGCTGTAGCTGGAAGTAAAGCAGATACAGACCAACAGTTTGGCAAGCTACCAAGCTATGCAGAGTTCAGTAAGAATCCTTACTTGAACGAACATGTACGACTAGCCCGATCACTGACCTTTATGTCTACTATCGGTTTGAGTGTCAGTTCTGTAGCTGTCAACGTATCAATTATTCCTGTGGTGCTTCAGTCTCGGCTTGCGGGTGAGTATGGTGGTTTCAAAGCTACTAAAGCTACGCTTGAAGCTATGAACTTTTACGCAGGGACATGGGGCAAAGTAAAACGAGAGGGTCTGGGTGAGGTAACTGTAGATGCAAACGGAGACTTCGTAACTACCGAACAAGATCGGTATGACCACGGTGGGTTTGCGATAACTAATGAATTTGAAGGTGAGAAGGCAGAGAGGTACAAAAACTTCGCTCCTTTGATAACCCGTATTAAAGAAATGGGTTTTGATACTCGCAGTATCGCAGCAGAAACATCTGATCCTGATAGTCCCAGTAGTCCGTTTGTGAATAAGCTAGCCTACGTATCCAGCTTTATGTTCCATCACAGTGAACGTGGTATTCGTCAAGTCAGTGCGATGAGTACCTACATACTTGAGATGGAAAAACTGACGGGTAAAAAGTTTAAAGATATTGATGCAGCAGATGTTGACCAGTACGGAGAACAAGCCTCCAGAAAAGCTACTGATGTTGCCTTGTGGGTTAACGCTTCGGCATTGCTAACTACTGGCTCTAGGTTTGGTCAAACGAATCTGGGTAGCTTGGTTATGCAATTTAAGCGTGTTCCCGGCCAGTTCTTATACACCCAGATACGTATGCTGGATGCTATATTTAAAGATATGACCGGAGCTGCCAGAACTGAAGCTGAAATTGAAGAAGCACGGATTCTAAGAAATACATTTATGTGGCTCACTGGTACGGGCGCTACACTGATAGGTGTTAAAGGTGTCCCACTGTACGGTGTAGCAATGGCTATATGGAACATGTTCTTAGATGACGACGAAGATGATGCAAATACTATCGTTGCTAAAACGCTTGGGCCTGAATGGTACTACGGTGCCATCGCAAATATGGGTGGTGTAGACCTGACTGATCGTATTAACTTGACCAACTTACTTATACGAGATCGTGGCAATTACGTTCCTTCAAGTGAGTTGGAGTACTGGCTAGAAGCAATCGGCGGCCCAACACTTGGTGTGGGCATGCGGTACATAGACGGTGCCACAGACTTGTTTGATGGTAACCCTCAGAACATGAATCGTGCTTTTGAAAAAGTACTGCCCACCGCCATATCCAACGGACTAAAAGCCTACAGGTTCCGTACTGAAGGTTATGACACTACCCGTGGAGACCCGATGATTAGTGGTGAAATACCTATGGGCGATGTAATAGCGCAGGGGCTTGGGTTTGCACCATTCAGTACGCGTCGAGCAAGAGACGCAGCCGCGCTTAACAACAGACTAAATAGGGGAATACAAACTCGTAGGTCTAATCTTTTAAACGATTTTGCTTATGCCCATAAAATAGCGATGGAAACTGGGGACTATTCTCTGAGAGATGAAGTAGAGGAAGATATCCAAGAATTTAATGATGACCATCCAGAAAGACCTATAAGCGGTAAAAATTTAAGACAATCATTAGCTGCCAGAGCTAGAGGTACGGCAATTGCAGAACTCACTAGAGGGGCGATTGTAGATCGAAGGTTTATAGAGCAAGCTGAAGAGAACTATAGATTGCTTTACGGTGAGGAATAAAAAGTGCCCCCCAGAGGGGGGCTAAATCCTCTGATAAGGAAATGATGCGCGGCTATGGTACCACAGTTACTTTAGCCGCCAAACCCGAACGCCATACTTACCATCCTCTACACGAACACGTTGCTCTATATCTTTTCTAGTTATCCGGGCAGCTCTGGTTAAATGTTCGATAGCTTTTGCAGTGTTTATGCAGGGTATAAATACTGAAGCTCCGGGTTTAAACTTATCCCAATCGACAACGATACGTACGCCGTCAGGGGATATATCATTTAACATTACTCTTGTCATCTGGCTCCTCGTCACTCCAAGACAACTCGATCACTGCCTGATAAGGTAAGTTCAATTTAGTACCTTTACCTAGACGCATCTTAGTAGACTTACCTTTAAGCTGTAGTTTTATCAATTCCCGTACCGCTTCGTAGTGGTGGCCTTTCTGCAAACACCACTCTTTGAACGGAGCGGGTCGTAGGTATAGTTTATTAATGTCGTACTCATGCCTCCCAACCCAACGGTATGAGGGCACAGCATCCGGCATGATAAGGTTTTCCATCTCAGGATCATTTACCCGCGCGTCCTGCGTGCTCTTTACTCGTAATATGCCCCGTGGGTTATCGGCAATGTAATCGGCAATCAAACTATGTATATCAATAGTCATGCTCTGCATATTTTCTCTAGCCAACTTTAGTTTCTTAACAATCCAAGCGTAGAACGCATCCAAATCCCAATCTAGTAAGCCAATGCTCTTGGCGACCATAACCCCAGCATACGTACAAGCACACTCTGCAACCCAAAATCTATGCTGAGAATCTAAATTTGCCGCTTTTATCATTGCGTCTCTTGTAGCTAAAACAAGTTTTTCTGTCGCCTTTAGGTTTTTAAGAACATGTTGTATGTATGGTTCGCCTGCATGCCCGTAATTACTAGCTAAGTCTTCCTGCAATGTGTTAGCTAACGCGGTATCTTCCTCTGAAAACAACTTCTTAGTGGCCGTAGCTTCCATACTTCTACCCACTTCACCCTCAGAGTGCTCTCTGTGCGTAGCTAGAATATCGTGCAAACTAAGGTTGCCTGTCGTACCTATGATAAACGCCCAATCCATACCTCTATATCGTTCGGAGTTTTGGCCTTGATTGTTCATCCTGTTTTTCTGCTCACCGTCAGTTGCGGCGTAACAAAACTCACTGGCGGCTTTACCGTCGTAGTTAGTAATCTCGTCTATGTAGAACGGTAAGTTCTTCCATATCTCTGCACGATTCCACGCAGAGTTTCCTGTATCCTTACCGCGTAGTACTAACTTCTTATGGTAGCCCCATACTGATGCCCCTCCATACATGCCTGTGGTTTTTCCGTAGCCTGACTCTTTACTCATTAGATGGTAGATAGCACCCGATATGTTAGGTATGAACGCCATAAGAGGAGCACCAAAAGATATGCCAAACATAAACTGATGCTCTTCAAAGTCGGGTCGGTTGTAGAACTCTGTTACTTTCTTCCAGCCATCTAGTGTACCCTTCTTCTGAAACATAGGTAGGTACTGTGCCGTACGAGCACTTGGTGGGGCTACCTCAACTTTGTCTGCAAATATCTCTCGCTCACCTACCACAAACGACTCCATACCCTCTGTCCAACCGAACTGTGTATGCACGTCGATCATGTCTTGAGTCTGTTTTAGTTGCTCAATCCACCTACCGATGTATGTCATAAGTGCGTCTGCCTGTCTTGTAAGCACAAATATATCGTTTAATCCCATAGCCTTACGAAACTCCTCTTTAGAAGTTATTTTGGTCATGGGTAAAACAAATGTCTGTATGCCCTCTCTTTCCGTATGATGTTTGAATTCAAAGGATGGCCCTTCGATCGGGTCACGTAATCTCTTGGTGACGTACAAGTCTCTCTTGTATATTTCCTGCTGGTCTATGTTTCCGTGTTCGTCTTCCTTTTCCAAGTAAACACCACCGTTTGCCCCACGTTTGTATGGGTACGGATACGCCGGTATAGTAACTTTAGTAGGAGGGAGAGCTTCGACAGGAACTTCTTCCTCTCCCTCCATCATAACCTCCGGCTCGTCATAGACCGTAACTTCCACCTCTTGGGTTTCGGCCATGCGCACTTCCATGCACAGACTTATAGGAGACTTGATCTTGCCCTTGTGCGGACAGCCTTCACATCCTGACGGATTGTCGGATTCAAACGTAGAGCACAGGTGTGGGTATTCAATCGGTGCAGCTACTTTGTCGGTTTCCTCCGCACTGTAGCCTTCGTACTTACTGGAGATTAGATGGATTGATTGCGCTCCGTCTTCCTCACAGTGTTTAGCAATTGACAGTACGTGTAGCCAATCGGAATACGACAGATCATTAGGTTGCATAATTGCACGATTGACTTGTGCGCAACCTTTCCCTGACGCCGTAGCTATCAGTAGTTTAGAAAAACGTGTTGTGTATTTGCTCTGACCAACTGCGCGTGCCATGTCTTTGGCATCTTGGTCTGTGTACTCTCTCGCGCTAGTAACTGGTGTCACTTTTGCGGGGAGCTTTTCTGCAAACTCGTCTAGGTCAATGTAATCCTTGACCTTACCCACAACCTTAACGTCACGCGCTGGGTCATCCTTAAAGTTGTGTGTGTTTGGTACGCGCAGTATACGTGCTGCATCCGCAGTCACTACAGGATCAGCATCTAAACCGAATTCGGCGCACGCCGTCTTCAATCTTTCCGCTACAGGTAACCATTCCTGTCTGGAATACGGGCGTGACAAAACCCAGTAAACGTGAAGCCCACGTCCTGAGTTTACGATAGTAGTACAGGCAGGTAGGCCGTACTCATGTATAAAATTATGTAACGCAATTAGTGCATCGCGCTGTGTTTCGTAGGGTTTGCCGACTCCACAATCAACATCTAGGAACAGAGCTTTCATTTGTAAGACGTTTTCGGCCTTACGATTTACATCCTCCACATACGTGGCCGGAGTGTAATAAGCATCGTACCCTTCAGCATCAAATTCATGCGCAGCATTAGCAGCCGCATCTACTGAACTATAAAATTTCTGTATTGTTTTGCCGTCTTTTATCCCTACTATGCAATAGTACCCTTCGTTTCCGGCAATGGTACTAAGAAACTCCTTAGTTTCCATAAGATTCCCACATCAGAGAAATAGGGGCACCGTAGTGCCCCATTGTTTTTAGTCATCAAATTCATCAAGCAAACTTGCAAGATCGACATCGGCTGGTGCTTCAACCTTTTTCTTTTTAGATACCTTGACCTTGGGTTCCTCAACTTCTTCTGCTACTGCCTCTACCGCTTCTACTTTTGGCATTTCTATCTTGGGTAGTGCGGGAGTGCTATCTTCTTTCGGTTTAACAGTAAGTGCAATAAGTTTCTCAGTGTCTTCCGACTGCTGCACATCTATTGCAATTTTAAGTTCGTCTTGCTCCAACACACGTACTGGTTTGAAACACAGCTTAGGTGTAGATGAGTCTGTATCAAAACGAATTTCTGTAAGTAAGGAAGCCAACGGAGCTTTCTGGGAATCTAGGAAACGTGCATACGTTTGTAGCCCCATCTTCTGCTTGTTGTCACCAAACACACTAGTAGCTGGTAACTGTAGCTGGTAAACCTCGTTCGACTTTATGTTGCCATCGGCATCCGCAAGCAGTACCGCAACACGTTGTGAGTACCGGCACGCACGGCCTTCACCCATACCAGAACCTTTAATGTTTTGAGGACAATCAAAACATGTCTCTGACTGACGGTCTCCATCAGCTACTTCTTTAGAAGGACGGCCTGTCTGTGTATCAGCAGACCAACACGTAGGAGGATTAGTAGCGCCAGCAGTATACTCACCAGCAAAATACATACGTGAGATTGGAGCTGTCTTTACCAGAACTACGTTTATAGCACGTTGCTCTAACTCCCCAACTTCTTGACCGCTAACTACCTTACGGAATACGCCGCCACGAATACTCAGTCTGTTAACACCTCCAACAGACCCTCCCCTACCAGCCGCATTTGTATCTGGCTGTAGCTGTCCGAGTAAACTTTTATACTCGTCAGGCATGTTTTCAAACATAGTTATATTACTCATACATCATCCTCATCGCTGAAATCCAGTTCAAGTTGAACGGGTTCGTTTTGGTCTGTATCGACCGGTTCTGGTACTTCCTGTTTCAAAGCTGCTACCACTTGCGGAATGTTAAATCGGTATGTGTTTGCCACCTTTATATAAGTGTCTTTAGGCACATACCCTTTAGCTACCCATTCGCGGACGGTAGGGACTTTGACATTCAAGTACTTAGCTAGTTCCTCAAACGAGACATAACTGTCCGTCATTTCTTTCTCCGTACTGTCACAGTGTATTCGCTATCACAATTTAACCCCTGTGGGAGCTTTTCGGGGTTGTCCTCAAGGAATTGCTTCATATTCCCCTGATGGATTCTTTTCTCAAGCAGTTCTGGCACTTCATTTTCAAGGATAAATTTACCCATCGCTTCCCAATCAGAAGTCCAGTATTTAGATTTGGTAGACCGATAGAACGTACCGTTCTCTGTACGGACAGATTCGACACCGTTATCTTTACAGTGCTCCAAGAGTTTGATTTCTATGGCTTTCATCTTCAGTACAAGCTCTTCTTCTTGTTCTTTTAGAGCGGCTTGTAGCTCTAACTTCTTGTCTCTTATCTTTATATAGACCGAGACCAACCGATCTAAGTCGGGTTTCACCTCATTACTCATCACGACATCTCCACAAATTACAATAGTTTAGCTAAGTTCTCCTTGGTTTGGCGCAGTTTAGTCTAGTTTTTATTATAGTTCAAGCACATTAGTGTATAAATCGATCATCTTGGAATGGACGTTTATTCGATCGTCCAACATCTTGTATATGTGCCTTTCCACCCTAGAACCTTCTAGTTGGATTACGGTACATGGATGTTTCTGCCCAGTACGGTGTACACGAGCGTTGGCCTGTGCGTAGGTTTCCAAAGAAGATGTTGGCCCCCACCATACAATCGTGTTTGCCGCAGTTAGCGTTACACCATGTGCAGCCGCTTGCGGTTGGATTATCAGGACTCTAGGGTCTGGGTCATCTTGGAATCTACTAAATATCTCAGTGCGTTTGGACGCACTCACATCACCTCTGATAATCTCGTTTGTGATACCGTCAGCTTTTAGCTTCTCAGCCAGTACGTCAATGACGTGCTTGAACGGTACAAAGATAAGAACCTTCTGGCTGGACTCGTCGATCACCTCACGTAGAACCTTGTACCGATTCTTAATATCAAACTCCACCGTCTCTCCAGTGTCGGTATACACCGCACCGCAGGATATTTGTAAGAGCTTGTTCATGTTAACCGCAGCATTAGCAGCAGAAATTTGTTCCCCTGCCGCTACCGCAACCATCTGGTCTTTAAGGGTCTTGTAATATTTCTTTTGCTGTGGGGTTAGTTCGACCTCACGTTTTACGTAGGTCATGTCAGGTAAGTCTAGGCACTCATCTTTCGTAAACCGAATAGCCGGTTGTAGTGCGTTGAATACTGTATCTGTAGCATCTGGTTTGGGTAGCCACTTAAACTGTGTAGCCTTGAACATAACCTTGTCCCTGAACGCCCCAAAAAATCTGGGCACGCCAGCAGGATTAACAAGTTTAGCTATCCCATACGCATCTACGGGAGACTGCGCGGCTGGAGTACCGGTCATCATCCACAACCAAGTATCGGGTTTGAGTAGAGAGTTCAGTACTTTCCAGCGTTTAGATTGCGAGTTCTTGTAGTGGGTAGCCTCGTCCACAATGATCAGGTCAAACCCACCTGCTTCGATATCGTCTTTAACTATCTCCACGCCATCGTAGTTGATAATGACGTACTCGGCTTCTCCGTTGATTATCTCCTGCCGTTTCTTTTTAGAACCATGTGCTATGTCTACTGTGCGGTGCATAGCAAACTTGAACAGGTCAGCCCGCCATGCCGAATCCATAATAGATATGGGGCAGATGATTAGGACACGGTTGATTATCCCCTCGTCCAGCAGAAAGTCTGACGCCCAGATTGCAGAGCCGGTCTTTCCGGTGCCCTGCTCATTAAAGCAAAACCCCCGGCTATTTAAGGTTAAGAAAGAGGAAGTTGTTTTCTGATGCTCGAAAGGCTGGTACTTGCCTGTCCATTTATACTTGCCCAGTATGGGGGATGGCACATCTCTGACGTTTAAGTTCCGTAAAACACGGGACTCATCTACACCCCAGTTAACAATAACGTCATTTGCGTTGAGTTGTCTGCTCTTTGGTATCGCCGCAGTAATTTTTTCGGGATTACGAACCCGCAGAAGCAAGCCTCTGTTATCGACAATTTGCATTTAAGTTACCCTACTAGCTTATCTGGGTATTTAGCAGCCATTGCTAGAAGTTCGTTTTTATTTTCAATGGCTTCCGGATGATCACCGGTAACGCAGCGGCTTCTTAAATCTTCTTCTGGGCTGTACTTTAAGTTGTACCCTCTAGGGTACGCACCTTCTACGGTACAATGAGAAGACCTATGCCCTTCTCCCCCGCCTAATCCGTGATAGTGTCTGTCCCCGCATTCTTTACACACAAAGACATATTGCCTGCCACGTATGTAACAATCGACTGTAGGTATTTCATCTTGCATGACATCATTCTCCTTATTTCTTTTTCTTCTCACGCTTACTAGTTTCAGAAACTAAACGCCCTTTGGAATCTCGTTTGAACGATCTGTTCTTGGACTTACTTTCTATCTTGGTACCGTGAGAGTTCTTGCCACCTTTGCTCAGTGCTTTCTTGTGGCTAACGTCCTTGCCCTCTCGTTTGTCGGCTTTGCCGTTCTTGTTTTTGTCTACGCCTTCCTTGTCTATCTTACGCCGCGCACGCTGCCTTTCCATACGGTCAGCATGTTCACCACGCTTCTTCTGTTGCTCGTACTCTTTCTTATAAGGACGTTTCTTTTTTGTATATGGCATCATCGCCTCCCATTATGTGGGCACTCAGTTACGACACAGTGTGCTCTACAAAGCCCTGTGGGTTTAGGATTCCATACGTCATTGTCGTATGATTTTTCCAGTGTAGCGTAGGCAGTTAACCACTTGCGCCACAGTTCTGTTTGGTTTTCTATGGTATATGTCTCTTTAATGAAAGCCTTACATACCACAAACAACAACCCACATTTCACCTTCTTTATGTCAGGGAAATGTCTGAAGACAGCAAGAGCCATTAGCTCTAGTTGTCCCTTGTCTGCATATTTAGCAGACTTACCGGTTTTGTAATCTATTACTGTAGCAACGCCGGTTTTTTCGTCAACTATTAATAGATCGGCTACACCCCTAAACCAAACACCGTTATCAAAGAATCCACACGGTTCTAGCTTTTCAGTCAGCCCCATTTTGTATTCGCAGAGCTTTTCGCCTTTCATACCTTTGAGTTTGTCTAACGCACTCAAAGCATAGTCAAATCGGGGGTCTAGCTCTTTAACTACACCGCCGACGTAATCTTCTGCGGCCTTGTGAAATTCGTTTCCGTAAAAGATAGCTTCGGTTTCAAAGTTCTCCTCGTAATCTTTTACTACCTTCGTGTGGTAATACTTCTTCGGGCACTGATCAAACGTCTTTATGCTACTGAACGACCACGCTGGTTTGGTATCCACTCGGTACACTCTCCGTAGTTTTTGCCGATCTCCACGTCACCACGCACGGGAAGGCCGTTCGCCCACTCCGGTGTGTAACGCATGCAGGAGTCCACGTAGATAGCAGCTTCCTCTACCTCCGTGTCTCTGACACAGCATACCACAGAATCGTGTACCGTTAACAAAATAGGGTACCGCTTAGATATCATTAACATCTGTTCGGACATCACACAACGTGCTATTCCCTGACACACGTTTTCTATAACTTTACCGCCGTAAATCTTAGTCCAGCCCCGTCTAGTCTTGTACGTAAACTGAACACCTTTCTCTGTCTCGTCAGCTTTTAGCTGGTTGTAATACATCATCAACCCTGATGGGAGTTGAATAGCGTTGAGATTAGGCACCACTTCGAGCACTCCCTTACGTCCAAGTTCTGCGGAGTAGTCTTGGTAGATGCGCATCAGTGCAGTTTGGGCCTGCCGCCATAAGTTAGTAATTGAGTCGTTCGTGTCCCTGTAGATACGTACAATACGTTCTGCTTCCGCCGCTTCTACGTCAACCCCGAACGTCTTAAGTTGGTCACGGAATCTTACTGCCCCCATTCCATATCCGGCTCCGAGGATTGTAGTCTTACCGATGAAGCGTTGGTGGGCAGTAACTTCGGATTCAGGCACACCATAAATAGCCGCTGCCATCTTCTTGTATACGTCTTCTCCCTTCTCAAAAGCCTCGACCAAATCATCCTGACCGGCTAACCATGCGAGTACACGCGCCTCTATCTGGGCAGAGTCGGCTTCAACCAGCGTGTATCCTTCCGGTGCTACGATACATGACTTCAAAACTTTAGCGTTCTGACCCCGACTTGGTAGGTTCTGTAGGTTAATCTTGTCTTGACCGCCCCATCTGCCGGTGTGTGCTGCGTAGTATTTAATCGGTACAGGTAATGCGCCGCGCAGTGCGATATCAATAAACCTTTCTGTACGTGTTTCCTCTAGCGTACTCTTAAGTCCTATGCGAGCTGCTACTAACGCTTGCACCTTTGGGTCTTCGTGTTCTTGGAGAGCTTTGAATGCTTCATCGCTTTTAGCAAAAGCAAACGTCTCTTTACCTGTACGCAAACTTGTTTTGGTTGGAGGGATAACACCTAGTGATTCCAACGCCTTAGCAAACTTAGGGTTGGACATAAGCTCGTCCTTCTCAATCCCGCATTCTTCGAGCAAGCGATCTTTTTGAATTTTTAGATTCGACAGGTGGTCTTGTAGTTTATCTATGTCTAACTCAAGCACAGGGTCTATAAACATACGCAAGGTCATATCTATAACTTTAAGTTCTGACCTCGGAAACTTGCGCGTAGTCATAAAGATATTAAACAGTTTGTAGGTTAGCTCTACATCTTGGATACAGTAATCCCCATACCGTTCTAATTCGACATCGCTGAAATCTTCGCGGCGTTTGTCCAACGCATGAATTACTTCGTCTCCTTTCTCTCCGACATCGTACATCTCTGAAAGTTTTTTAAGTGACGCACCGGCATCAACACCGTGTATTGCACGCGCCATGCAAAGAGTATCAAGGTATAAACGAGGGTGAATATCAAGCAACCAACTAAGAATAGCGCCGTCAAACAAAGTGTTATGAGCAAGTACAGCACACTCTTCCCAGTTATAGTTGTCATGTAAGTACCTCTTCAGGTCGCTGAATGCTCCACTCAACCATACTGTCTCGCCATCATTTACTTTTACACTCACACCAATGATTTCAAACTCAGGACTACGAATGTACTGTTCTGTAGTTAGTTTAGTTAGCGAGAACGTTTTTGAGTAATAGGTCTCAAAGTCTACGGTTATGACATCCACTACAATCTATCCTCGTATTCGCTAACAGGCGGTATGCCCGTAGCTGTTAGTTTACCTTCTTTTATTAGTGCTTGACGGTTAGCTTCCTGTGCAGCCGCTATTTCTTTTTTATTTTGGCCGGTGTATTCGACAGCCAGTTTTTCTTTGATGAGTAGCTTATTGATTGTTGTTCGCCCCACTTTGATTTCACCCAAGTACCTTCCAAACTTTCCCTTCTCCCTTGTTCGGAGCGCATAAACTCCTCCCAACTTGAGAGCCTTTTGGGCGTAGGCTTTCGCGAGTAGTCCATGTGCTTTCTCCTGCTTATTTCTAGTGCGACACTCTGGAGTATCGATGCCGAAAAGACGGATACGCTGATTACGAACCCAACAATCAAAACCAAGATCAATGTCAACATCTACTGTATCCCCATCTACTATGCGTCTAATAGTTGCTTTGTATTCGTACATCTATTGTTCCTCTACAATTCTCTCTCGCAGTATTGCGTCTTGCCAATTCTTGCACCACGGACAGAACCAACCTTTGCGGTATGCTCGTGGGTGTTCATCGCCGTCTCGTTTTTCGATGTAGCCAAGCACCTCAAGCATCTTCTGGCCGCATTTACACGTCTGCCCCAGTTTTTTGTACATCTTTATCTAACACCTGTATAAAACACATGTTTGTGTATGTTAGCTGTAACTTGTCCTGTGTATGCCCACTCGGGGAATACCTTTGTACTGTGGTAATGAGTCGCGCCCCCTGTGATATCGGGGATCAAACCACTCAAATGCACTATGTATACCGCATCCCGCCAAGCCCGTTCATCGTGCGGGTCTTCTGGTTTGCCATCGCAGTAGAAGCTGAACTGACACATGTTGCGGATGGGATTACCGTTCCAGTAGTAACCTTGTTTGACTACATCACACGCATTGTCTGGGTAGCGTGGGTCTTCGATTCTATTTCGTATTACATGAGCGACTGCAATCTGCCCTGCATCTGGTTCACCTCTAGCCTCAAAGTAGATAGCTAGGGCTACGCACATAAGCGGGGTGATCATACAATTCTCCACAACCTGTAAGTGCTATCTTCTTGTTTACGCATCGTCATTACCCTTTCATGCCTAGTCAAAAACATTTGTGCGCTAGCCGCTTCTCTGTAGTTATCAAGTGCAACACTATCACCAACTTCCATATCTAGCAGTGGATCAAACCTAGACGACCGGCCTCCTCTACGTCGAGGCACAGGTATATCTTTCTCTATTATCAATTCCATAACTATCTCTTTGCTGGTAACTGGTTTCAATCAGTGAACAACGACCCCGTAGTCAGGGATTTCGTATTCATAATTTATCGTCTCATCGTTGGGTGACATCAAGAACGCGCCATTGCTGGTATGAAACTGCATAGCCATCTTTGTAGGGGGCGACATAGTAATAACGTGTGAGACATTCGGATACATTATAGGAACAGATTCTAGTAGCTCATTTACCAACCGACGCCCGGCCCCCTTAGAGTACGACCACAAAGAATAAAGACAAAAGACCGTAGCTATGCTTGTATCGTCTTCATCAAACTTAGCTTCGACTTCTTCAATAAGTTCGTCTATCTCTCCGGTCGCGTACATTCGTAACTGATCTTCTGTTCTCGGAATGAACGGACACATCACCGTACAGACAATAGCGTTTACCTTCATGTCGAAACCCTGTTTGTCCACATCAGCAAACACACGAAACTTTCCCTCGAAACGTGTTACGTTATCTTCAAACAAGTGTGGACGAACAGGGTCATCGGCTATGTAGTCGATGAAGTCTTCCATGCTACATTCAATCAGCATCGTCTTCCTCTAGTATCTGTTCGAGTTTATCTACCGCTTCAACAAGACGTTTGCCTAGCTGTACCAACTCTTCAGCATGCTCCTCGTCTATTTTAATTGTTATCTCTAACATGGCGATCCCACTCCCGTTCGCGCTCTTCGTCTGGATCAACTTCGTATGACCGCCACTTGTAATCCTCGTCCTCATCACCAACGCGATTCGGATCATCTGGTATTGTGCGCCAATCGTTATAGACTCTACCCATTATCATTCTCCTCCGGTCTGGTTAAATTAACTAACTGCCACGCAAGTTCGTGCAGCGCCGCTTTGTCTTCTTCGCACTGAATCAGGTTAATTACTTCTTGTAGCGTCATTATCATTCTCCTGAATATCTTTCAGTATCTCCCGCCGTAGTCGCTTGCGATCTTCGGGCGAACATTTACTCACGATCTTGATATCACTCAGTCTTAGTTTGTAACTCGACGGCTGCCAGTACAGTGCAGCTTCCGGCTCAGTGACCAACATGTACTGCCATGTCTCACCATCTATATCTATATAAAAAGATTCACCAATCATTCTGCATCACTCCCACCTTTTAGTCTATAGTCTTTCTCCACAAATCCCTCTTTGTTCCCATTAACATACGTTGAATTAATCCACACTTTCTTCCCGTTCTGGTACGTACGGATATGTCCTCGTCTCATGTGGCTACGTTTCGCACCGCCTCCACCGCCGTTGCCTCCACCCAAGTACGGGCTATCCCATACCTCACCGCCGATAGACAGAACCTTGTAGTCATAATTAGCTGTCTCACCTCTCTTGGCATGTTTCTTAGCAAGTTTAGGAGGGACATTTACAGGTACTTGTTTACAGTCGTTTATCTCTAGCAGATTGCAAAGCGTAGCCATTGACATAAAGTCATCTTGGTAGTCTGACAGAATTTCCCCTATTTCTTCTTGGCTATTCCCATGATCCACAAGATATTCAATAAAATTGACTGTATGGGGGTCGGGGTTCCAATCAAGTCCATATCCCATAGCTCTATAAGCGCCAATATCTTCAGGCTTAAAACTAAATTTGCAGAACGCTGGTTGGCACGCCCATACTTTAAGATGGGGGGCATACAATACTGACGCACATCTTATGTCTAAATCTTCCCCCTCTTCTTGTTTCTGGACAAGAATAGAAATTTTATGGGTGTCTATTTTTTCGGGTGCATCTGGTACTTTTATTCTTGTTGCGCCTTTCGTGTCGATACCATCTGCCTGATTATTTATATGAGTAGTACTTAGCAGAATCGTAATTGGGTACGGCAATCGAAATGGCATGTACTCTTTACCATCAAAAGGAGGATGTAAATCTTTATCACCAATTATGTTTCTTACATCTGGTACATAAAACTTCATGCCCCTCTCAATAGTTTCAGCTAAGTAGTTCATTGAGTGGGCGTGTTGCGGCATTTCGTTTTCGAGAAGCACCCCAACCGCATTACGCATATCACGTACCGCATCCTTAAACTTACCCCAGTGCGGGATACCTCTAACTGTCTGTTGTTTCTTCATTCTCGTTCTCCTAGTTAAAAGAAATAAGTTTGCGTGAGTTCGTACAGAAATCCCCCCACCCATTCAGGGTTCATGCTGTACTTGCTCACGACTAACCGTAGCGTGGCTTACTCGGTGCATGCACAGGGTTGGAGTGCTCTCATGAGGCATTTAAGCCCTGTCATGCACTGCGGATGTTTTCGGCCGGAATGATACAAACACACCTACCCACCGTCCGCTGGGGTATGGGGGAGTAAACAAATCAACTAAAAAACCTCCCCCTACTAAGAACCTAAAACGACAGCAGTACCTCCCGCACGCTATCTATATTGTCTTCATTTACTACCCACCCCACCCCGGCAGCCTTAGCTATATTTTCCAGTTCACGTTTCTGTAAAGCAGTCGTAGTGTTCTTGCCTGCTTTACACTCAATAGCGAAAAACTTTCCTTTGTAGCACCCGACTATATCCGGCACACCCGAACGTCCGTAGCCACCTGTGGCTGGAAAGAAGTAATAAACATCTTCACCCAACGTCTTCAGTTGTTTCACTATCTGATTCTTTACTCGTTTCTCCGGCGTCATCGCCATCAGTTTCATCTCCGTTCAAATGAATCCAAAACACGTTCTCTTGCATCCGTCTACCGATGTTATCTATGTACTTGCTCGGTGACTTGTGCGGCATTACTCTCAATACTGCTACCTTACGTTGTACCCACAAAGGTACCTTGTCTGCGGGAATTGTATAAGGGCGACTTATGTTGACACCTCGTATGGTCATCTCCATAAGACCGAATGACTGCAAGACAACAAAGTCGCCCTTAAGTTCCACACGTAGTACGGCTTTATCAATTCTCATCCGGTGCTACTCCGTAGACAAACTTGTATACAAAATCAGTGGGTACCATAAACGCACAGGCTTCCTTACAGAACACTTCGTAGTCTGGCCTGATCACGCCGATGTTCTTGGCACACCCATCGTCATCCCGCTCGACAGTTTCCAGTGTCATCACTGCACGCTGTATTTCGACAGGCAAATCCTCAAAGTAATCGAAAGTTTGTACCTGTACCTCATCGTATGGGGATCGCTGCGCTTTGTGTATGCAAACAATCTTTCCGGTTATAGCCGAACGCATCATGCACATGACACTGCGATCTCCTGCGTGTTCTTGTTTAGCTAACACAGCGTTACGTGCGTCGCGGTACTTGATAAAAGTTTCACGTAGTGCGCTATCTTCCGACAGAGTGGGGGACTTACCTTCCTCCATCTCGTACAACATGTTCAGTATTTCACGCGCACAACTTCTGCTGACTGCATCGGTTCTAAAGTTTGAGAACAAACCCTTGAGTTCGTCATCGTACGATTCAACCATCTCCCACACCAAGGGCGACAAGATATCCGCAACGTGTTCCGCTAACTCATCGTCACCGTAAGGACGTAGGCCAGCAACAAAACTTGCTGCTCGTTTGGCATCGTTGACTGCATTGATAGTCCTCTCTTGATCGTAAGTGCTGACACAGGAAGTGCTAAGTCTACGTTGCCGCTTGATACGCAAAGACTCTATCTCGTACCGACACTCGTCTGAGTTATACCAAACGTGTGCAGTATATAAGTTGCTACGTCTGGGACGGATAGACCACTTCCTTATGTGTTCACCCATGTATTCATCCTTGTGGGTTGCCATAGGATGAATGTCTACTGCATAGCTAAACTTCTCCTGAATAAGTTTCAGCAGGATTATTGTCCTCTCAGTCGTCTTGTACTTACCAAACTTGTAACGTGCGTCGTCTTCTCCCCACTCTTCACGTTCAAATTCCTTTAGCTCCTCATCGATTTTCGGAATGTAAGAGCCGTTGACGGTCTGTTTCTCTTCACCGTAAAAGCGTTCACGAAATTGTAAAGGGGTGTCGTTCACACCCCGATCATTGTATCTAGCCATAAGAGTTCTCCAATTAAAGGTTTACGTGGACAGCAGTGCCCACATTAGGTCTTGCAGTGTCGTGCCCAAGAATGCACCACAGTACGGGCGAGTTCCATGTGCCCCAATCCCCACCCAGATATCCATCCGTGCATACGATCACCGCTTGGGGATTGATGTTATGCTCTGCCATGTACTCGTTTACACAGCTTATGTCAGTGCCACCACCACCGGCTGGCTTAGTTGACTCAACCAGCCTGTCAATGTCTTCGGCTTCGTACGTCTCATCCGCACAGATTTTGGTGTCCCAGTACAACACGCGAATCTTGTTCACATTGACGTTGGATACCACACCCTGCACCTCGGACAGAAACTTAGTTAGCTCTGCCTGACCAATGCTGCCTGACGTGTCGATAGCGATAACAAGTTCGTCTACCTGCTCGGACACACCACTCGGCATGTACATACCGGCTGACATGTACCGGCGATTGGGTCTGGCATACGTTGAGTAATCTGTACCTCGGCATGTCTCGGTAACAAACTCACTCAACACATCGACCCAATTGATCTCCGGTTGCAGCAGCGAATCAATCGCACGGTTGCCACCACTACCAACCTTACCGGCAGTCAATGCACCCTGACGAATCGCGGTGTCGATCTGCTCGGCAAGTTGCTGTTGCTCCTCGTCCGACATGCTTTCGGCACCCTCCCAATCGTGATCGTCAAACCCCTCACCATCACCCTGTTCGGATTCACCAGATTGCTGTTGCTCCTCCTGTTCAGCGTATAAGATGTTGAACACCTGCTCACTGTTCATCTCAGAGAAACGTGTATCTGCAAGTCCCATTAGCTGACCAGTCTCCTTGCATCTAGGCATCTCAACAAACAAGGTACCGTCATCGTTGACAGACTTGTCACTGAGTATCTGCAAGTTGATAACGTGATCGCATGCTATGTTAGCCAGCCGATGATCCTTGTCGTGCAGATGTTTCCACGTAGTCAGATGGCGATACAGCTTGTGATAACACTCGTGCAAGATAAGGAAACGTAGTTCAGGGTCAGTCAAACTATCGACAAACTCCCGTCCGTACCACTCGTCCCGCCCGTTGGTGCAAGCTGTAGGAACATCATCTCGTACCTCCTTACTACCCATCATCAGCACACCGGCTAATGCGATGTAGTTCCTGTGGTCAATGATATTAACCAGAGCTTTGGATACCCGCTGCTCGGCGGTTAGTTGTGTTCGTGTTGAGAACGTCATAAGTCACCCCCTTACTTCTTGTCGTTGAAGTACATGTAACCGTTAGCCATGCACCACTCTTGAAACTCCTTGGTGTTAACCACCACATCTTGCTTGTGGTAGTCATCCTTACGGGCGGCATTGACAAACAAACCCTGCGCTTCCTTGGGCAGTCGGCTCAGGTACTTCATCCATTGGCTCACCCACTGATACTCGATAGTCGCCAGCGTACGCTGAACAACCATGCAATATGCTGCGGGAGATTCAGGAACCTTGGCGGTCATCGGGTTGTCCTTGATATCCTGATTGGTAGGCAAGTCACTAGCCAGTTCGAGAAACGACTGCATGTCACGCGCAGCCCGATCACCGATAGTGCCGGTCAGGAGCAACCGCACGGTAGCTTTGTCAAACTTGTCTGCCTGCCACAAGATATCGCTAGCAGCCTCCAACGATCTAGGCGTCACGAACGCCGTACGCCACTTGGCTTTGGGGTGGTAGATGTACGGATTCGCATCGTCCAGATGCCGTTGGTATTCCTCCGTAGACGGATTGCCAGATGGTTCGGACAGTTCGGTGAACGACTGCAAGACTTGTGGGTTCTCGTTTACCCAACCCAAGACAGAGTGGTGAATACCGTTTGACTGACCCCATTCTACCCACTCTTTATGGTCGGGCTTGCGCATGCGCACTACGGTTATGCGATTACGTGCGTGTGGTGGTAACAAGTCCCCCACCTGCTCGGCACCCAGATTAGTTGTGGCAAACACGATTGACCCATCCGGTAGCTTCTTACCACCGGCAGTCTCGTGTTCCTGCATGATGCGCAGCAGACCATTCTTCACAGACGGGTTAGCCTTGCCCAGTTCGTCAATCATCAGGATGATCGGCTTCTTACTGTGAAATCCCAACTCCTCGTTGACTGCGTACCGCACCACACCGTCATCGTCGATCTTGTCGAACATCGGCACGAACATATCGGCAATGTCCTTGGTGGTGCTGTCAAAGTATACCGGTACGTGTTTCGGTAACAGTCGGGCAAGCAACTTGAGTATGGAAGTCTTACCCGAACCCATGTCACCTTCGACAAGTATGGTCTGTTTGTCCCCCACTGCTGCGATGGCATAAGCAAGGGCGTTAAGTTCTACTGTAGCGTTCAATTGAATAGCAGACATAAGAGTCTCCGTTTAGTTAAGTTTAGTTGAGTTTAGTTAAGTTAAGGTTAGAAGTCCAGTGTAGGCATCTGTTGGATGATCTTGTCGATATCCTGTTTGGTCTGCAAACGCTGAGTCTCACTGTTCCGCAACGCATCCGGCGTTATCCCGTCCAATGCCATGCGCAGATTGTTGGTGATACCGGTCATCGTTGCGTCATTGGTGACGTTGCAGTTGCGCATAAGTTCCACAAACTTAGCCACATTACTTACCAGAGTGTCATGGAACCCTGTTGGCTTATCGTCACCGGAGTAGTTCAGCATCTTGGACATGTTCTCCAGTGGCTCACGCAGTCGCTTGAACACATCGCTGTACGCAGATTCCACCCTGCGCTTGAGCATATCCTCGTACTGGGACTTCATGGCGTGCGCAGCTTGGTTGCCCACCTGTACGATCCAGTTGTCGGGATCAACCAACGGCTCGTAATCAATGTGGATAGCAATCCGGCAATCAAGTGCGTACACACTTGGGAACAGAGATTGGTCAAACAAGTCCCCAAGCTCCATTTGCGCAGCACTCGCTGCTCGCGGGTAGTCATCGAGAAACTCGGCTTTGAGTTGGTAAAACTCGTTTGTGAAATCCTCCATCTGTGCCTGATAGTCGAGCAGTTTAGCGTTCGACACCAGACGCGCACCCAAGTTACCCCAAGGCAGAGTGTTGTCCATGTGCCACCGATAGATAGTCCGACTGAGTTTCTGTAGTGCAGCATGCTGCGGACTCTCGATAAGTTTCTTGCGTGAGGTAACACGCTTAGGGTCGGCATGCTTGATACGTGCCAGTGCCCTCGCAGCCTCGGGGTCGTTCTTCACCAGATCAGGCACGCTGCGTGACAGGCTGACAACCATTGCGCTAGTGGCAATCGATGGTACAACTACTTCGTCGAGTTGAGTTTGTGTTTCGTAGCTCATTACGTTCTCCTTTTCTGACAGGTTGTCAGATTTTTCAGTTTGGTTAAGTTTCGTTTGATTTGACGCTGTTTCGTTCAGCGTTTGACTATTATCGGACATATCCTGAACCCAGTCAAATGTTTGCTGATCGTGTTTATCTATCACAGTAACAGTCCTCCTATTGTGATCATTACCATAAACAGGAACGCAATCGTTCCCCCCACTACTATCTTGCACAGCGTCCATGCCAGACTCTCTTCCTCTGCCCACACGTACTTATTGTGCGGGTCATGTATGTTGTGACTCTTTCTGAAGTTATCCTGCTCGTTCATTGTTACTCCTCCCATGCTTCGACTTGTAAACAGCGGAAGCCATTCGCCCGCCACATATCCACCACGCACTGCCGGTCATCCAACACGCACAGCACGTCATCGGGTGTCAGACCAAGTTCCTGTACCATTTCGAGTTTGACCTCGGTATCGGGTCGGCGGTCGTTAGCCTTACGCATGACTAACCGCTCGTCGTAATCCCAATCCTCGTGAACGTGTTTTTGTAACCACTCAACAGTTTCGGCCCGCACCACGTCATTACGCCCAGACAGGAAATAAACCTCCCGCTCCACCGCTCCGCAGACCATGCAGCCTGAGTTGTGTCCGAGTATCAACGACTCCAGTATCTGGATAACGTCCCTGTTCGGCGCGTCATCGACGCATGCCGCATTGAAGCTATCCCAATCGCGCTCGGCGTAGGGCTTCAGCGTCCCGTCAGGATTCTTGATGTAGGGGAGCCGGTGGTTCACATCGGCCAGTGTTCCGTCTAGGTCGCACAAAATTACTTCTTTCATTCTCATTTCTCCCATCGCTTTGGATTGAATTGTTTAGCTGTCTCGAACGCACTCTCGTGAGAGCAGACCGCAGCAGCTTGTTTGTGTTGCTCGATTATCGGGAATTGCTTGGGCGCCCCCCACCCTTGGGATTCGGCACACGGCTTGCAATACTCGAAATATTTAGCGCGATCCGCCGGGTACAGTAAGCCGCAACGTACGCAACCATGTTCTGATAAGTTAGCTTTGGTCTTGCTCATCACGGCTCCTCTTTTCCTGCTCAATGGCAGCCTGCTCGGCTCGCTTCTCCTGCTCAACGACTGCCCCTTCTAGGTCATCGTAGAACGCGTACAGTTGACTGCATATCGGACGGGTGACGTACAGTGGCAAATCCATATCAAGAATGAGGTCGTCAATCTTGTCTAACAGGTCGTCGATTTTGTCTAGTTGTTCGTGCATAAGTAGTCTCCGTTTTTCTGACAAAGTGTAAGATTCTGACAAAGTGTCAGAAATCGCTCAGTGCTGGGCGTTGCTCACAGTCCCTCTCCCAGCATCATTATTATCCCATTTCCCCAGATTTGGGTCAAATTATAGAAACTCGTTTCTCTAACTCTTATATTGCAACCATTGCAACTTTAGCGTTTTTGAGGAGGTTGCAGAATGAAATCCAGTAACTACGCGGGCTGTGGGTTGCTTTGCAACTTTGCAACCATTGCAACCTTGGTTTGACTACGATCTGTGAAAATAGGCCGGAGGGGGGAGGAAGGGGAGAAATCTCCCAGAATTCACAGGAGTGACGTTTTGGAGGTTGCAATGGTTGCAATGGTTGCAATACAAAATAAGAAAAAATAAAAAATTAAATAAATATAATAATAATAGTAACTTAGTACCAAATCCCCCCACCCAATTTACTACCCCCTATTGCAACCTTGCCGTTTTTCCAAAGGTTGCAATGGTTGCAATACCCCTCTACCTAATGCTACCAATGCAACCTTTGCAACCTTTTTTATATCGAACATGTTTATCTAATGGCAGTTAGCCTGAAGGAGAACTGGTTTCTGTTTTTCTGACAAGTTGTAAGATTCTGACAATCTGTCAGATTTTTTGGCGTGGTGGCAATGCGCCACAAGGGAACTGGTTTCTGTATCTGGGGGGACGTGGCAGTTAGCCACAAGGGAACTGGTTTCTATAGGCACAAAAAAAAGGGCAGACTCCGAAGAGCCTGCCCTTTGGGTTTACTTTTTTATCAATTCTACCGTTACAGGAAATTCGTTTTCGTAGAATATAGATATATGTTTTAGAGCGGTTTCGATATCGAGGTCTTTAGAGATACCTAAACAGGTTATTCGAACGATCATAATCATCTCCAGAAAAAGAGGCAGGCTCCGAAGAGCCTGCCCGATAGATCACTTGGTTTTCTTCAGGGTAATCCCTGCTGAACACCAGCCGTTGGTCATAGCAGTATCCATCTGCTTGATTTCGTCAGTACCGAATTCCTCGCGGAAGGTATGCAGGACTCGCGTGATAAACTTCGCGCGATCAACCTGTGCCTGCGTAGCATTATCCGGTGAATTCTGCTTAAGCAGGTAGTGCATCGCGCCGACAAAGCGCTGATCCGCTGACCACTCGGTCTTGTCGGCTTTGTTGCGCGGGCTACTGCCTTGCGCTACCGCACCATTGCGAAGCGCTTCGACGTATTCAAGCCAACCCATCAGCGCCTTGAAAGGCCGTCGAATCTCGACGGTGACTAGTTGATCGTACGCTTTCTTCGCGTCTTCGCTCCAATCCTTACGTTCTGGCTTGGTGCTTTTCAGCATACGCTGTTCCGACTTCGGTCGCGTAGGGATCACCAGATCCTTGAAACATTCGCAAAGCGGATGGCCCTGCTTGAACGTATCTGGGAACTTGTCACGCGTCAGGCCCGCGTCGATCAGCAGGGTCGCCGTCTTTTCCGCTTGCTTGCGGAAATTGCTACCCGACTTGGCGAACTTGTCGATTTCAGCGCCAGACATAGCGTCTTGGTTACGATCGATTTCAGCAGCAGCGTTAGTTATAGATTGAATAGACATAAGATATAACTCCAATAGGATTAAAAGAAATGTGCCGGTTTGTGCCGGACACAGGTATATAGTGACCTATATAAACGTGTTTGGATAGTTTTCTGACAATCTGTCAGATTCTTACAATCTGTCAGAAAATGCCCCCCCACCCTAC
>Ga0196899_1000105_pt1 | contig 42181 bp, 46 predicted proteins | sample VirMetDEL_Sep_01_FD_169095 | JGI IMG/M metagenome (GOLD analysis project Ga0196899, IMG submission 169095) | Aqueous microbial communities from the Delaware River and Bay under freshwater to marine salinity gradient to study organic matter... | ecosystem: Environmental > Aquatic > Marine >... | reverse complement strand
GTGTACTTGTTCATCACGGCTGATGTCCGCAGAGATGGTCCTCAGTCCAGCGTCACCGTTGAACCGGAAGAAGGGGAGGATAACAAAGAATATGCTTCGCTCAGCCACCAGTGCTTTGAGTACGGTGTGGTCCGGATGATCTTCCCAAGCTTTTCGGAGGCGAGCTGCTTCCGCTTCTGCTTGGCTATCTGTGCCGACCGCACTTGCTGCGTATCCCAGTGCAAGGTCATGGTTCTCCTCGTCTTTGATGTTGGTGAGTAGAAGTTCACGAGCCGTTTCCGGCACCTCGGACTGTAAAGCGTCGTTGATGAACTCACCGACAGGCAGCTCCAGTTGTCGAAGTGCCAAGGCACGGAAGATTGCCTCCTCCGCCCCTTCTTTCAATTTACCGGCGGTCGTTTGAACTGGGGTCCAAGTCCGCTTACGAGCAAGCAATTTCTGATACGGGTTCATTCTGCGCAATTACAATCAGGTGCCGAATCCCCATCAAGAATGCCCGCAAGATAGGCATCAACATCTACGTCGCTAATAGCAGCGTAGGCGTCAGTTTTGTCCTGCGTATCGGACATTACTTGAAGAGAGTAATACAAACTCTTCAAGGGGGAGTTCAACCATCGTGACATAAATTTGCGGTCCATTGTTGTCATATCGGACCACCAATTCATAGAAATTGCGTGAGCCATTCCCGTGCTATCCATGAGCCGCTGCCACTCACAATTCAGCTCAAAGAATGTGTCCCAACCAACCTCTTCTGCAGTCTCAGATTTGGGGTGGAACTCATAGCTCTGGACGCCAAGAGTACTACTATCACGATCTACCTTTCGGCTAATCGGAGGTGCAATCTCAGGGGCTGTAGTAAACCCTTCACGGTCCACGTAGCGGTACGCACAAGAGGCTGTAGGGGCCACAGTGAACGCTCGGGACATCTTGTGGTCAGCAGCTACCTTGGTGGCTTCCATGAAGCCCAGCCAAAGAGCTTGAGCAATCTGACCAGCTTTGGTACCTACGGTGGCGATGCCGTGGTTGCGATTACGAAGGGCAGTAACAAACTCCCTATACGTCACCCCTTCAATGGCGAGAAGATTAGCCAGTCCAAGAACACCAAGACCAACTTGGTTATCTTTGCGGCTGTAAATTCCAGACTCATCGATCCCAGTCTTTTCGTAAAGCTCACAAAGAAACTCCATGCCTTCTTTAAAAGCAGTGGGGATGTTTCCGATCTTAGTGATCCCGAGGTTGATGTGACTGAGCAAGCAGGTGTCCCGGCTCTTCAGCAGGATCTCCTGACAAACGTTGGAGTAGATCCGCTCTCCGTTCTTGTCGTACTGCTTCTTAACAATCCACACATCACCCTTGCGGGCGGCGTCCATGATTGCTTTCAGCTTGTCGGGGTAGTTGATGATGTCAGGATCAACATTGACACAGCGCTTGAGCCAAGGAATACGAGCTCGGTCGTAATTAACAAACTCAAGAATGTCAGGGTGATCTGCGTCGCAATGAGCAACGATTGCACCGTTCCTGTACGTTCCGCCTCTGCGAAGAATCTCGTTGAACTTGGAGTAGATCTCCATGAACCCACAAGGGCCTGAAGATACCATTCCGTGGCTGTTCTTGGTACCTTTTGGACGAAGCTTAGAAAGGTGAATAGCAACGCCTGCACCATACCGAAGAGCTTTACTCGCAAAGATCCAGCTACCCTCCAAACCATCAGGATGCTCGTCCATCGTATCTTCGACGACAAACACCGTGCAGCTAATCGGGTACCTGCGAGTCGGATTCTCCAGCCAGCTCTCCACTCGACCCGTCATTGCGATTGCCGAGTTCAATTGTTGCTTCGATTTCATGTGCCAGGTCCAGTGAGCGGTTGAATGAGGTGATTACAAAATCGTTCCACTGTTCTTGATCAAGCTGAGACAGTGGTTTGAGTTCGGGATGTTTTTCATCGTCCCAAAAGAACTGGATCATCCCTTCGCCATCTTCAGTTTCCTCGTATTCAGCTTCGACGTACTGCCAAGCTTCTTGAGGAATCTGTTTCAGCATTTCATCGTAAGGCTTCATAAGTCTGAGAGATCGACGGGTTTGTAGTTTGGTCCTTTCTGTACTTTTCCGTCAACTTTGGTGAACGGGAACTTAGACCAGTTGGAAAGATACACTCGCTCAAAAACATCATCAGGATCCACGCCGAGAGTATGAAGTAGACCGTACGTGACCCATAGGAGGTCGGCGGCTTCTTTAAGAACCTGCGCACGGCTTTCATTCCGATAGGCGTACATGAGCTCGTAGAACTCTTCCTCGACGTAAGTGAGCTGCTGTTCGCGTTGCTCGTCATCAGGACTGATTAGTTGGTCCGCTTTTTGCATCCAGCTCCGTACCAATTCGGAGTTCGTAGTCAGCATCGTCAAGGACTTCTTTGTAGAGGTTGAATCGTTTGGAGTGTTCGAGGTCCCAATCTTCTGATCGTTTGATCAGTCGGTCGAGATACCATCGGGCTTTCTTGAGATCTTCAGTACCGTTCTTGTGTTGGTACCGAGTGACGTATTTAATTACGTTCCCCTCAACAAAGTCAAAGGCGTGACTTTCGATGTAATCAATGCATTCGATTACTCCTTCGTCGAAGGCGTAGTGGTGGGGTCGTATTGGATCGTTGGTGGGGTCCATAGTTGAATCTCATCAAAGGTGTACTCAGTTTCTCGAAGGATGCGGGCGAGACGTGCTTGGGTTAGTGCGTAATCAGCACCAAAACCTTTCTTCTTGTACTGCTCAACTACAGTTCGCCATGCGGCGGTCTCTGTAAACCCCTCCGAAGGGATGAGCTTTTCTGCTGTTTTCGGGCCAACCCCAGGGCAACCAGGATAGCCGTCAGTGGAATCACCGGTAAGAGTCTGACGATAGAAATAGACATCAGCGTCAAGTTGAGAAACAAGGTAGGTGTTGCCATCGTTGTCCAGATGTAACCCAGGGATCTGTTTTAGATCCTTGTCTCCAGACCAGATGATTGTTTTGTGCTGATTGCGAGTAGCCAAGATGCCAAGAACATCGTCAGCTTCCAGCTTGTGCCAGCACTCAGAAGGGTACGAAGCTTCCGCCCAACGACGAACCGGTAGATAGCCAACAGGCTTTCTTCGGTCCATCTTTTGGCGGTTTGCTTTGTAGGTAGGTTCTACTTCCTTTCGGAAGTTTTGATCGGCAGTCCAACAAAGTGTGAAGTTGTCAGCCTTTGATTGCTTGACCTTGGTTTCCACCAACTCCCTGAAAAGCATCTTTGCTTCTCTAACGGGCAAGTGAGTAGTAATGATGTCAGGACACCATTCAATTTCAACCTCAGCACTAACGACTGCTTGAAACAGCAGCATATCTGCGTCAAGCAGTAGCCAAGTCATCGTCACCTCCTGGATGGGCCTTCAGCTTATTGACCCTTCCCAAGTAATCCAGCGCTTTTATGACGCCTTCAATATCGTCCCCAAGTTTTCCAATGCCAGTGTTGCAATTATTACAAAGCCAACCTCGATGCTCATGAGTCTCATGGCAATGATCCCAATGCAACTTTTGTTCGGTGTCACCGCAGCATTCGCACGGTGTACCTAGTGGTGGCGTCTTGTGTTTCTTTCGTATCTTGTAATACGCACTGTGATGCTTACAGGCACACGACAAGCACTCAGGGCGACGCCAAGTACCGTTACGACCAAACAGCTCTAGGGGTTTTGTTTGCTTGCAGATCTTGCAAGTCTTAGTGGCACTCTGCCCAGTTGTCCCCAACTTTGTACTCCGCACCGACTTCAACACGGAATCCAAGTGCTGTTCCTGCCAAGGCAGCAGATCTAACTGCAAGTTCTCCGACTCGCTCTGCGTGTTGTTCGAGGGCTGCGAATTGAATCTCGTCATGGACGTGAGCCAGGAATGACCAATCAGTGCCGTAGACAAGACCTGCTTTCGTAAGTTCATCGAAACAGGTGATGTACCAAAGCTTGCTGATTATGGCCCCTGCGCTTTGAAGAAGGAAGTTAAGTGAGCTATGTGAGGACCGGATTTGTATCCGTCTACCATCTAAAGCCTTAACAAATCCTTCAGATTCTGCTTTATTCGTCACCGCTTCAGTCAGCTTTGCAAGAGCAGGCATATTGCGGAAGTACTTACGCTTCAGCTTCTTGCCATCTTGACCAGTAATAAGTCCAAGCTTTTCAGCTCCGGCTCCATACATCAGAGCGTAGAAGAAGGTCTTGGCTTGGTCTCGTGATGAGAGTCCTGCGGCCTTCTGATTCGCCGTGTGGATGTCACCGTTCAATACTTCATTAGCAAACGCTGCTCCATCAAGAGGCCACAAATAGTGAGCTAAACAGCGAGCTTCGATACCGCTGAGGTCCACGCCAACCTGTTTGGTGCTTCTACCTCCCCCGAGGCGGCCAGGTCCAAACAGAGCTCGGCACTCCGGTCCCAGGACTGACCTGACAGCAGGAACCTGGGCCATATTGGGGCTGACGTGGGCACAGCGGGCCGTTGCGCAGCCAACAGTAATCACACTGCCGTGAATCCTGTTGTCACGCTCGACGAGTTTCAACCAGGCGTTATTGCCTGTGCTGAGTTGACCCAAACGTTTTTGCAGCGTAAGGATCTCAACGAAATCCTCAGCTCCAGGGATCTTCGACAGAACCGTTTCATCCACCTTGGGTTTCCCCGATTCGGTGAACTCATCTGGCTTCCACCCCAGATGGTTCTGTAACACCCAAGCAATGTGGTCTCGGGAGTTGGGATTCAACTCTTTGAGACGGCACATAGTCGCCCCTTCCACATATCCTCTGGAAGAGTCTTTACGCCTTGGGGTGAAGAGCCCTCCGTCAACGAACGGGAACCGTTGTCTCAAGCGCTCGTTGAGAGTATTCAGTTGTCCATTGATCTCGCATTCAAGTTCCAACGCCCCTTGAACGTTGAAAGCAAAGCCAGATCTTTCCTGCAGGGCGACGAGACTTGCAAATCTCATCTCAAGGTCAACGGCACAAGGGATGCTGTTGGCCTTAGGTTGCAACCTGTGCCAAAGCTTAACATTTAGTTCCGTATCGCAGACACACCGCTCAGCTAGCTCGTCAGTCAGCTTGCTGAAGTCAGTTAGATCTGCGTGTTTCTTGCTGTGTCCAAGGCGGTAACCGTAAGCCTCAAGGCTGTGTCGTCCGTACATCTGGATCGGCATACCCTCCCACTTCTTTTTGAAGTCGTTATCCAAGATGTTGGGATACAGCATTCGACACAGGATCAACGTGTCAATGATCTTTCCCTTTGGCTTGAACTTTGGGTACACCTGCTGGATCGCAGGGATGTCGTACTGAATAATGTTGTGCCCGACTAGGACCTCTGCGTTTTCAAGGATCTCCAGCCACTTTTTCGGGTCTTTAAGCAGCTGCGTCTGGTTCCCCGTGTGGATTGCACAGCAGTGAATCGTAGTGACGTCCCTCACATTGAGGGCATTGGTCTCCACATCGAACGTTATCGTCGATAAAGAGCTCAAGTCGCCTGCTGTAGCAGAAGTCGAAGAAGTCTTCGAGCCTTTCGTAGGAAAGTTGATGGCAGCTGTCATTGGACTTGAAAAAGGACTGGAGATACCTCTTCGCCTTTTCGGTCACAGCAAGAGCCGTAACCTTAAGCGAGTTCATCTCCGAAACGTGGACATCAAAAGTCGGTTTCAAAAGAATCATCAAACTCAGCGGAACTTTTCACACCGCTCTCTTTAAACTCCAACATTCTGCCTGTACTTTCGCTGTATTTCACCGATCCCGATACACCACACCAGCCAGTGAATCGGTTTTTGAGCACACGGACAATAGTTCCGTTTGAGTCTCCCTGAGATTGCTGATTGCGCTCAAGCCCAATACAGATATCACTAAGTTGGCCGATAGCAGCGCTGCCGCGAAGTTGACTGAGTGAAGTTTGGGCTCCGTTCTCATGGCCTTTGTCGCCTGTAGGTCGGCGTAAGTGTGACACCAAAAGCATCCCGCAGCCTGTTTCTTCAACAAAGCTTCGGAGTTTTGTCATCGTTTGATCGATGGCTCTTCTTTCATCACCTTGGTCCAGACCTGAGACAAGAATCGATAGGTGATCAAATACGATCCAGTTGCAGCCGCAACCAGTAACCAAATGACGTATACGGTTAAGGAGAACGGTAGGGTCGAGAGAGCCAAAATGGTCGTACAGGTATAGCCTGCCCGTTCCAAGAGTCTTTTCAAAAGCGGTTTCGATTTGTCCATCGGTAAAATGACCCCGGTCAATGTGGATTGGATAATTGAGCTCCATACCGACAAACCGCCGTGCAGTGCGTCGGATGTTTTCTTCAAGAGCGACGTAGCCCACTGTTTCGTTTTGATTAGTGAGCAAGTCATACGCAATTTCTGATACAAAGGTACTTTTCCCGATCCCAGAACCTGCCGTGATAGTAACGAGCTCCCCTCGACGAAGGCCGTGAAGTTTGTCGTTTAGGAACTTGTAGGGATATTGAGCGCTCTCAATCTTGGGGTCTTCTAAGACCATCTCAAGCAGCTTGGTACCGCTGATGATCCCGTCTGGCTCGTACTCAGCAGCTGTCCACACCATCTGCATGATGGCTTTGCTGTCGCCAGCTACAAGAGCCTCGTTGGCATCTTTGTACTTTTCAATCTTGCCGATCTTTCCTACCCGTGGAGGCAGGAGCTGTACGGCTTTCTTAACGGCTTTCTGTCCGTGATCATCGTTGTCAAAACACAGGATGATCTCTTCAAACTTCAAAAGCCAATCGAGATTACTCCGAATGGATTTTTCCGCAGAGTCAGCGCCATTCGGTAGCGATACACACGGCCAGCTCTTTCGTACTGCTGCGTAGCTGAGGCAATCGTATTCGCCCTCAAAGATAACCAGCAGCTTGCCACCGTTCCACTTCTCTTGCCCGAGAAACGTATGGTCAGGATTGGAGCCGTGTTGGATAAAACTCTTGTTTGGTTTACGAATCTTGTAACCAGTGAGACGACGGTCTTTGTCGTAGATGGGCCAGAAGTAAGCCTTACTGTCGCCATAGGTACCCTTGAAGTACCCAAAGAACTTGCAATCAGTCTCCGAGATCCCCCGACTTGGGATGGCTTCATAGGAACCAATGATCGGGTCGATTTCATGGGACTCAGTTTGGACAGGGACAGACATCGGAAACGATGAGGAAGGAGAAAGGTGGTAACGACAACCAGGGGTGAAGCAGTGCTGTCCCCCATCGTCGTAGACAGCAACGTTGTCGCGTGATCCACACCGTGGGCAGTTTGATCTGCCGACAACGCGAGACATAAAAAGACCTCCAAGGGTTTACTCCCCTGGAGGCCTGGGTCCTTTCTCTATGTCCGATCAGACTATAACAGAGTCCAATCACGAGGTAGAGAAGGTCCCTCACACCAGGGGACATTGTACTTGTCGCACCAGTCGGCGTAGGAGCTTTTCCCGCCTTTACTGAGCTTTTGATGCGGTTTTTGCAGAACCATTCGGATGTCCACATCACTGTGCTGCTCTTTGAACAGCTTGATGAGCCTCCGATCTTCTGCATCGAAATAGCCTTTGACCTCAAGGACAACACCGTTGCCCAATACGAAGTCAGGGGTGTAACTCCTGGGAATCACAAGGTTGTACTTGCGTTGCTCATACTCCCAATACACCCCGTTCTCCGTGAGATCCTCTGCTACACGACTTTCAAAGCCCGAACGAAAACCGTCAGCTTGGCGTTTGCCGTACTTGTGGAATCGTCGGGCCACTTACTCAAAAGTCAGGATCTTCGCCAGACACAGTAGCAAGTTCTTGCAGATTTGGCTTGCTTTGTTTGAAGCCAGATTGCTTTGAAAAAGCTTTCGTGATGTCAAAATCACCACGGTCAGTGCCTGTGATAGTCACAGCTTTCAACACCTGAATGCCCTTAGGACACAGCCTGAGGCCTCCCTTAGGCGCTTTACGAGGGATGAACGTAGGCTTGATGGCTACGAGCACTTCAGAGCCTTCACGCAGCTTCAAATCACGAGCAATGGGTTGCAGCTCGCTATCCACCACCGGCAGTGGAAACTCCTCGTAAGACAGCTTGGCGGTCATCTTCACCACCACTGAGCCATCTTCGTTGGCTTCAAACGGAGCATCGTAGAAGCTCTTACGCCCCGTGGCATCACGCCACCAAGCACAGGCTTTGTCGTACTCCTCGCTGAGCTCTTCCAGCAGCTCATCAGCCTCTTGCACAAGGACCTTCAAACGGAAATCACAGGGCTCCCCGTTGTAGGTAGGAGTGTCGTAGAAGTCAGGGATCCACCCAGTCAGTGTTCCTTGGACTTGCATCTCGATGACGCGAAAGGACTCACAGAAAGTACCTGCGGTGCTTACGTCCAATCAGAGAGGTGTGACAGCTTTTTAAGTGACCTCTTAAGGGGTAGACAAAAGAGACCTCTCTCATTACCTTTTAAAGAGCTCTTTTAAAGAGGTTTTAAAAAGGGTCTTTTATTGTCTCCCTTTTTAAGACTGTTTTAAACCGTTTTAAAAGAGTTTCTTTATCGCCATCTTAAAAAGCACTAACAATGACTTCCGAAGAACTTAGTCAGTATCTCAATGAAGATATTGAACTAGTTGAACAAGCACTTAAAAAGCTTGAAGCTGAAGGGTTAGTTGAAAGAGTTGAATTAGAAGACGAAGATAAAGAAGAAGCTACAAAAGATGATTACTACGATCCTTCTCTGTGGGATGAGAAGTGATGCCTATTCATCTTGATGATGGTGTAATTGGCTACACAATGGCTGATATTCTTGAGTTGCTTGAATACCCAAGGCAACAACTCAAACAGCCTCTTTGTGAGCGAGATCGTGACTACTGGGAAGGCTACATGGAAGCGGTGTACGACCTATTCCCGGAAGCACTTGAGATCCTTAATGAGCTGGAGGGAACTGAAGCTTCTTGAACTTTTCTACTGCATCACCAACAGTTTCATCATCGCTGGTGTCATCAGACACTGGAACAGCAACTAAATACACAGACGAAGAACTAGACGCAATGTGCGACAAAGCTCTTCGTGATGAGATCATCAAAGCTTGTGCTTGTGCGTATTGGGAGAACGAGAGGTTTAAAGACTCTCTCATTGACGCCCCAGAGCGCCTACAAGCCGTGTTTGACGTGATCTTGGGGTATACCCACCAGTTCGGTGTTCAAGAGGTCTTACAGAGGCTTGTAGACCCCTCTCCTGCTACGGTTGATGGTTAACCTTTAGACCAAGGAAAGTCGTTGGACTCATCATCCTCGTAAAGAGATTCAAAATCTCCTTCTTCGTTCATGAAGAAACAGCGGCTTTCTTTGATCTTTTGGTAGTCCTCTTCTAAGAGATCAGCAAATGCACCGACTAACGACTGGCACATCCCTGCTTCTAACACTGATTTGTGTAGTACGGACTGTGCCTCAGCCACTGCAACAATTCGCTCTGGCTCATCCATCCACACCAATTCCTGTTCCTCATCTGACTCCTCACACTCCAAGAACTCAAGCGCGTGATTGGCTCGACCTTGTAGCACCTTCATTCGAGCCATCAGAAGCGGTACATACTGAGCAGCCACTTGTTTAAGCGGTGCGTAGAACTTCTCCTTGGCGTTGGCTGGGACTAGCATCTTTGAAGACAAGTCTCTAAAAGGCAATCTAAGTGGAAATACCTGGGACTACTGCTTTGTGCCCCGTGGCGTGATAGTAGTCCCCTTTCTGCTATTGAGTCGCATTCTCAATAACCGAACCCAGTCTTATTGCTATTGAGAATCGTTTGCAATAAGACCTAACTCATACTCATTCCGGGTTAGCCCTACTGATATTGCAACTCATTCTCAATAACTAAATACAATTAAAAGGCCCCCAAGATGGGAGCCTGTTAGGTATATCTATTGGGCTCTTAATAAACCCAGAAGCGTTACAACTATTGGGAGAAAGAATAGTCCTACGGAAATGTAGAGCTCTTTCATCAATGCTCTTTAAACGCAATGATATAGTCTCGGTTATATCTTGAACACAGCTTGCAAGTCTTACAAGTTGCGCTCTCTGTATATTGTTCAGGGCAAGGAATGACCTTTACAGGCTCTGTAAGATCTTCAGTCGAAACTATTTGTAAGGGTTGTTTGTTGTCTTTAATCGCTCTCACTGCAAAGTCAAAAACAGTTGTATTTGTTATAACTACATCACAACCCGTTGATTTATAAAAGGCTGCATCTTCTATTGTTTCGGTTGAAATATTAATAACAAAGCCAGGTTGTGAGAATCGCTTGATTGAATCAACGTTAGTTTTACCGAACGTTTTGTCAGTGTGCCAATGAGTGTAGGTGTAAAGACTTACGTTTGTGTTTGTCGTTGCACACTGCAGTTGGTCTAGTTTCACTACATCTAGAAGGCCTCCGTTGATTGTTGGAAGGTCACCTGATACGTTGTGACGGAATAGAGAGCCAGACTTTAGTTTCTCTATTTGAGAGAGAAAGCTAGGCCAGTCTGTTCCTCTAGTCCCTTTGTTAACTTTTGCCCAATGCCAAGACTGAGGCCCCTTCTTTGCATAGCAAACGTGATAGAGGCCACAAGTCAAAGGGCAAGAGTCTGCACTGGTGGTAGAAGCAGGCAAGCCGCCTAGTTTCTTATTAGAGCTCTTTGTGGTGAGATGGAAGGTTGTCATGATTAGAAAGCTCCGTCAAAGAGAGTAGAGAACAGGTCATCTAAACAGTCATCTAACTGCTTTCTTTGCTCTTCAGTTAGGTTTGGATCTTTGAGCTTTTGCTCTAGTTTGTCAGCGAATTTGAAAGCCTCTTTAGGACTCTCAAAGTTAATCTCAGCCCAAGTGAGGTCGCTTGCTTTAATTTCGTGGGTGCTCATTGTTCGTCATCCTGTAGAGTTTCGAGTTCTTCTAGTTCCTGTTGTGCCTCATCCCACGCAATCTCTTGAGCTAGAGCCCAATCAGCGTAAGCATAAAAAGCAGAGTCGTTGTGAGGGTTAATCATCTTTCAAAAGGTCAGTTTTTAACTCGTTAAGGATTAGGTCTACAGCTTCCTTTGCTGTAACTCCTACGGGCTCTATTGTTTCTTTGTCAAAGTAAAGAAACCGGAAACCCTCAGCTAACAACAACGCAAGCATTTGTTGAGGTGATCTAATGTCAGCCCTTGAGTAGCTTCTGATTAGTTCCTTTTGTAGTTGTGTGAGTTTCATTGATTAGAGAGAAAGCAAACAGCAGAGACAGCAGCGAACAGAACACACAGCCATAGGTTGGTTGAGCTTACTGCTAGAACACAGGACAAAAGGGCGATAAGTAACAGCATTAGTACAACTCCGCAGGATCGATCTTGATGCCGTACTGGTTCACAGCTTGATAGCCAAGAGCTGCAATGGTGCCAATATCACCCGGTAGCAGCGTCTTAGTTTTAGAGAGCCTGCAAAGCAAGATTGCTTCCTGACTCAACGGATAAGCCCGAGCCATTCCGAAATGGTTCTCGAGCTTGAATCGGATGTTTCTCATTGGATTAAAGAAAGGAAAAGGAAAAAGCCAAGCAAGATGCCTGACGAGAGCCAAGGTAGATCCTGAGACGGACCCAGCCCAGGAGTTCAGTAACAGTTGTTTACTAAAGTTTTGTAAAGAGTTCTCAGGATCAGTAGAAAGCTCTGTAAGCCGCTGTGAGGGCCTTGTGAGGTTGTTTAGGTGTCAAAGGGTGTTGAAGGGTTTTAAAGGGTCTTCTAGGGCCTCCTAGAGGCCTCTAAGAGCGTCCTAGTTCCTAGTTAGTTGCGGCCTCGAGCGCGTGAATATATACCGATAACTTTTGCTTATCATTTGTCGCCACCTATTAGCTGCACTTATCAATCCCTCAAAACTTCCCCAAACTCATAACGATTTCGCCTTAAGACCCCTCGGACAGCCATTTATTGCGACTGAGAATCATTATCAAGGCGGATTAAAGGCCCCCCAGGGGGTAACGGGCCGGGGCGTTAACGCTAACTAGTGCTCAAAAATCTGAAGCAAAAACCTTTCACCCCTTTCAAAAATAAAAAAGAGGACCCCTTAGGACCCTCTAAAACTCTCCCTATCGGGAACATTTAGTATTGCTAAAACCTTTTAGAACTTTTTAACACCGCTCGGGATTATTTCTTAGACCGGTTATACTCTTTAGACACAACCCGAAGGTTCTTACGCCCGTTGTTTTTGGGATTACCGTCCTTATGGTCTACGTCCTTGCCTTTGAGGTTGTAACCAGCCTTAGCGAGCTTCCTACGAGCCTTATTACGGCTACTACGGTTCTCCCGCTGTTCTGGCGATGAGTGGTAGTTGTCGTATTCCTTACGGTAGTTTCTAGCCACGGCTACAGCCAAGTAAGAGCTTTACCAATAGTAGGTAATTCTTTACAAAAGATCTCTTTTGCTTGTTGAGCAATAACCATGTGTTCCATCTGAGTCCCGTTTTGAGACCTTAGATCGATGTAGTGAATCCAACTACGGATAGAACCAGCCATATACATTTTGGTTGGAGTAGCTAGGGGAAGGATGTCTCTAGCTGTTTCTTTAGCTATACCGTTAGAAACCATTTCTCGATACAGGTCTGTTGATTCTTCAAACAGCTGTTTAATCCTTCTGTAGTACAGCTGAGTCTTTTCAGAGTTGAGATCATCAATAGAGTTTTGTCTGTTTTTCAGGTCTTGTCTTCTGAGGTGAGGAACATAGGGATATCCAAGTTCTTTGACATCTGCATATCGCTGAGAGAACTCTTGAAACGAGAACGATCTGTGTCTCAGGATTTGTGCAGCAATAGATCTTGTGGTGTTGATCTCCAGGACCATATGACACATCTCAAAAGGAGACCAGTGTTTATGGGTAATTAGGTAGTTAATTAAACGTTCGTTGTTGTTATTACTTTCTTGATTACTAGGATTACTAACCCTAGCCATGTAAACAATGAGTTCTTCTGCCTTTGGAGTAACCGTAACTAGTTCAACAGTACTCATGGTTTTTAGAGGCTTTTAAAGAGGCACTTAAAGATAGCAGCAGAAGAACCTCTTTAAAACCCTTTTTAAACCTTCTCTTAAAACGATAACAAACGTTATCAATAAGACAACAGTAAAAGACCCTTTTTAAAAGAGCTCTTTAAATACTTTTAAATACACTCTAAGCACGGCTGTCAAGAGCGTAAGTCGTTGAGGGGTCCAGTTTTAGAGGTGGCTGTTCTTGACGTAAGCACTTAGAGGGGTGGTTAACCTCTGGCTGTTCTTGGCGTAAGACCCACCGTGTGGATTGGACCAAACAGAGAGAAATTTCAGATCCACCTAGAGCTTGACCGCAAGGTGTATTGGAACTTGGTGATTGAAGCAGCAACCAAGGAACAACACCCCGAGGAGTTCCTAGAGGCGTATCTCAAAACAATGTGGAACTCTGGTGAGCCTTTAATGTCCTGAGAGGCCCCTAGAAGCCCCAGGAAGGCCCCTCTAATCCCTTTTAGGTACTCTGACCCCTAAAAGGTTTTTCAGGGGCCTTCTAGGCGATTCTGAGTGGACTTACGAATCGAGCCAGTTACAACCGCCTATGGATGCCATAGAGGCTTTTTGAAGGTCTTCAAGGCTTGTTGCGTATCCAATGGCATCAATAGAGAGGCCACCATCGCCTTGGATAAACTTTCGTTCCAGTTCCCACTGTTCAGCCAAACGAGCGTCCATAGCTTGCTTTTCCGTTTGAGCCATGGACTCCGTAAAGTACTGCACAGCCATTGCCAAAGCGTCTAAGCGGTCGTCATGCCGGATACTGTTCTTCTCCTTAGTAATACGGGTGAGCTGGAAGAAGAGCTGGTATTGGGAACGAGTTTCGCTTGGATAGCACTCAGTGGAGGCAAGGTCTTGAGTGACTACGTCCGTGTCAACCATCAACCGGTGTTGATTAAGGACAGGCTCAAGGGTGTCAATAATCCTGACTTCCTTTTGTTTTGTGTGTCGGACCTCTTCAATAGAGCAGGGGTAAATCACGCCAAGGTAGCGTTTGAGAAGCTCCGAGAACATCCCGAGGCCGAGGTTGCTTTCGACCAATATTTGTTTGACCTTGAACTCTTTAGCGATAAGAGACAGCTTTTTCAGATTCGGTTCGCTGTAACCGCCTCGAAGTCCACCGCTAGCGAGAAGGAAGAGGTTACCGTTCAAGTAGGCGACTACTGCGTAACCGAGCTCGTCAGAGCCGCGTCCAGAGGGGTCAACACTCATGACAACCCCGGTGTAATCCAGAAACTCAGAGCCAATCTGGGCAGGCTTGTAGAACAGATCGCCGTGAAGACCAACAGAAGGAAGGTCTAGGGCTTTATCGCCGTTAGCCATCCACACGACCTTATCTGGGCCTTTCTCGCGGTTTAGGCGGAACACACAAAGGTCTTTGAGCTTGAGGGGAAATCGCTCCTCGTCGCTTAGGGAGATGTCGAGGAGGAACTGGAGGTTGAACGTTGAACGTCCAATAGAAAGCTGTCGAGCTTCTAGTTCTTCCCAATCAAAACGTTTAGGGTCTACAGGATGTCCAGCAAGGCTTTTGTCTTCTTCTAGATCTGTAAGGATCTTGGGTGCTAAGCGGTCTCCGTAGTAGTTCTTAAGCTTCTTTGCAGTGGGGTATAAAGCAGGCCAGATCCGGCAGGAGTAACCAGCTAGCTCAAGCTTTGCGTAAATACTGTCTTGGGTGTGAGGGGTTCCAAGGAACACGATCTCACCACCAGGCTTGATCACCGAGTCAAACTCTTTAATCGACTCCCGTAGCTTGTCTCGGATCAGTTGGGTTTCACAGGACTGGGGTGTTTCAACGTCATCAGCAACGATGAGATCAGCACGGCTTCCAGTGATTTGACCGAAGATACCGCTTGATCGGACGCTGGGGCTTTGGTCTGGTTTTGCACCGTAGACATCAAACGCAACCTTGCTAAACCGCTGGGTATCGCTTGGAAATAGATCTTTGACCATGAACCAGTTCCGAAGCAGGTCATGGCAAAACACACTGAACGCATCTGCACGGTCTTGAGCTGCAGAGATCACCAGCACCTTAGTGTCTGGGTTTCTCCGTAGCCTCCACAGGACGTAACCAGCTGTCAGGAAGCTTTTACCGCAGCCCCTGTACGCCATGATGATCCGCCTGTCAGGACCGTTCTGCAGGTAGTCAGCAAGTTGATACTGAACCGGTGTGGGGCTTGGTAGACGAAGGTAGTGCCAAAGGTGAGTAGCAAAAACAGGAAAACTTTCTACAGCTTCCTGGATAAGCTTTTCTGTTTGTTTATTCGGCCTTGGCATCGTGAGCCCATTTAAATACTTGGCTCAGGTTATTCTGCAGGATCAAATTCATTCTTGTTAACTCAAGCGTCATTTTCTCCAGGTCTTCCCTAGAGGCGTTTGGAATCTCTCGCCGTATCCTCTCTACCCTTAGGGATTGCTCTAAGGAGAGATTGAGATTGGGCATAGGAGGCAATTCATCCATTGTTCGATGACAAACTCACGCTCCTCACAATAGTCAGGACGGCTTTTAAACCACATTCTCCAGTTATTACTTCCTTTTTCGTGGTTACAACGGCTGCAAGCGGGAACAATGTTAGTGGCTAGATCCTCTCCCCCTTTGGTTTTGGGGTGGATGTGATCAAGAGTCAGCTTTTCACTTTTAGTGCCGCAGTAGGCACATTTACAACCGAACGCATCTTTGATTGATTGTCTCCACTGCTTGACTGCTTCTCGTCGCTGTAGCGCTTGGAGGTTAGCCATAGCTGCATCTGGCGTTAAATACACAAAACCCCCAGATGGCGAGTGAATCACCATACTGGGGGCCTTGGTTGGTACATATAGGGTTTGTGTCCCTATGCACCAATATAGCTTCTAACCTTTTTGATATCTACCTCTGGGAGTGCAGAAATCATCTCGGAGATAGCGCTAACGTCACCACCGTTAAGGGCAGTAATACCTTGATCCTTGAGGAACTTAATAGCGTTAGCAAGGTCAGAAGCTTTTACGTCATCACGATTCAGTTGATCAATCAGTTTCGTAGCCACCAAACGGTGTAGCGAATACAGATCGTCTTCTGATGCGAGACCTTCTGTCTTATTTAGAGACTTTTTTGGAGAAGCTGCCATACAAAACACGGAACGCCTTCAACCCCAATTGTACGAGGCTGTTTTCTTTAAGTTTGGATGCACCAACCAGTTCAGACAGAACAAAAGCTAGTGACCACAATGCTGCTTGCACAGCGGGATCAGTAAAGTCCATGGAAATTAGGACGGGTTCTCAATCAAAATAGCCCACCCAGAACCTGGACCTTCTACTTCCCACCTTTTGTTCCAATTTTTCTGGCTATAAACCACCTCTTTACCTTTGCTGTGATTGGTATAGCCTCCACGGACCATATCGGCTTCACCATTAGGGTCGTGATGTATCCAAGCACCGGTTTGATACCCAATAACAACAGAGTAGTGTCCGCCCCCGCTAGGAGCCCCTACAGGGCCTTTGTGTAGCCAACCGACTACAACAGGCCTACCCGCGTCTAACTCGCGTCTGAGGAGCTCTGGGGAGCCGTTCTGAATGAATTTAGCGCGTAGTCCAAGGTACTCAAGGGTGTCAAGCTGAGCTTGGCTGTTTGTTGAGTCTCCGTAGCGCTTTCTAATCCGGTTGTATTCGTCGTCGTTCTTTACTTTGCCGTAGTACCTAGCTACCATGGCGCAGCTAGAGCTAAAGCACTCACGCCAGCCAGTACCACTTGCGTTATCAAGTTGATATTCATACGGGACTTTGAGAAGTACTCCGTGTTGATTATTAGGAAGAGTATTTTTAGGTCCTGACCGCCAAAGATCAGAAAACTTTGCCAAGATCCCTTCAGGAATATGATCCTGCAAGAAATCAAGAGCAAAGTTTTGGTGATCCTGGTTGTTGTAGTACTTAGCTACGTCACGAAGGGAAATTTCGTCCATTGATCAGGATCCGATCGAGCTTTGCATCAATATGCTGAACCTGCTGATCAATCCTGTCAATCATCGGCATCAGGTCGTCCTTTCGAACAAAATCTCGATGCACAGTAATTTCAACAGTGTCAATACGGTGGTCAAGATCTCCTAGCTTGCGAGTAGACCAAGCAAAGATACCGCCTCCCACAGAAGCAGCACCAAGAACTAGGGAAAGGACGAATGCTGGGTCCATTAGATTTTGTATTTTTGGCCTACTTTTCTAGCCCGCTCTTTTAAACGAGCACCCGCAGGAGTTTGAGTAAACCTTTCCCAAGCTCGTTTAGATACTGCATCAGGTTCCTGAGGAGGATCTATTTCAATTGGACGGATCTCAAAACTAGGACTACCAGCAATTTTGGTGCCTTTGTCCTTCTTCATTCCGTAGCCGCTTTTGCTTTTCATTTCTTGGGAACGCAATTGGGAACGGGTTTACCGCCTTTCTTCTTCATACCAACCATTTCGTAACCCTTCCAGCAGGGTCCTTTCTTCTTGTCAGCCATTAGCGTTCTCCTTTCATTTTGGTGTTGTAGGTCCGACCACGCCAAGTAAATGACTTTTCGCCAGCACCCCGAGCTTTAGAAAACGCTTGGTCAAAAGACTGAGCACGAGTCATACCCTCTTGAGGATTTTTAGGACCTTGTTGAGGTTTATAGTCACCACGCTTCCGAGCTTCAGTCAAAGTACCACCAGCCGTAGGGCGAGGTTTAGAAACCTCATAAGCAGCTGCTGCAGGGCCGAAACGACGCAAAGAACTCATGACGTTCATCACATCACTAAGGATGCTCAAACCGGAACCCTGAGGGCTTCTAGCAGCTCCTGAAGGGGTCACAGTACCCGGCATATTGGCCCGAGGAAGCCGAGCCGTTTGAGTGGGACGAGAGCGACCACTAGGAGTCCTAGTACGTCCACCTCGTTGAGTAGCTCCTTGGCCTTCAGGAGCGTAGCGACCCGCGTTACTACGAGTTTGGCCTCCGCGTTTGATGGGCATTGGTTTACTTAGTTTTATAACCTTTTTTCATCTTGCCATCTTTTGAGCTGTTGTGTTTGGCAAGTTGCTGAGCTACTTCTGGTTTCTTAGCGTAGAGGTACTTACGCTGTTGTTCGGAGGCGAACGGCATGGGACCTTTAAAACTGTTCTTTACCCAGCTTATTGAATACTTTCTTAATTGGATTATTGATGAGTGGAGAACCGCAAAAACAACTGCAAATTTAAATGAAGAAATACGCAAATACAAAGAAACGACTGAAGAGTTATACCCTCAGCCGCAAATAGAAATTAAGGAAAATGGCGTTTTTGGAGAGAAGGGTTGGTATATCGAAATCTCCAACCCAGCGTTCAGCGACCCTGACCTCGATAAGCCTTCTGACCCCGTTTAGGCTTGCTGTTCTTGCTAGACCCTTGGGTAGTCTGCTTCGGCTTAGGGGGTAGTTTGACGGGCTTACCGTTAAGAGTCTTTCTTACCACGGCACTCCAGAGGCTTTAGTAGGTGCAAGCTTCTCGTCAATCTGTGCGTCAAGAGCTGCGTCAATTTCAGTGACCTTTTCGTCACCACCAAGCTTTTCTTTGACCCAACCAATTACAGTGTTTTCGTCGAGATCGGGATACGGAATCATCGAAGCAGGATCAGGAGCTTCCAGTCCAACAGAACCATAAGCACCAGCTTGCTCACCATCCTTATAGCGAGTCACGGTGTAATGAACAGTAAAAACTGCGCCGTCCGAAACGTTGCGCTCCATACTGGCAACTTTCCAAGTAGTAAAAGGAAAGTCAATTCCGGGAGTAGTCATAGGTGAAACTTGTTTCTGAATTAGTTTAAAAGGTTTGCAACCAATTGGAAATGGCCGGTTGCCCGCCTAGTGAGTAGAACTACTAGGCAATGCCAGCATCATTTAGACGCTGCTCAAGGGTTTCGATGCGCTCCATTGCTTCCTGTAGCGCCTTGACTGCCTTCATGTAGAGCACCGAATAGTTGACGCTCTTGGTGACGGTGCCGAGGTCGTTGCCGTCTTCGTCGCGATCAGGAGATTCGCTGACAAGACCAGGGGAGACGAGTTCAACTTCTTGGGCGACAAGACCGATTTGGGTGTGGGTCTGACCTTCCTTAAGGTTGTAATTACGAACTTGGAGAGCCTTCAGGTCATCCCATTGGGAGCTTGCATCAACGATGTTCTCCTTCAGCTTGATGTCAGAGAGAGCGCCGTAGGAGTTGTTGGTGTTGACGACGTTGCCGTTTGAGTAAACAACAAAGCAATCTGTACCAGACCCAAGGCCGGTGGAACTGTGCCTACCTTTATATAGAAGATTGGTCGTGCCAGCAGAAGAGCTAGTTTCTGCGCTGATAACAATACTCCCGGTGCCGTTATAAGTAGAGCGTCCCGTACTGTCAATCCTCATCCGCTCCGTCGGGCTGTTCGCTCCGTCGGCAGTAGTGGAGAACACTAATCTTGACGGATGATCGCCCGTACCAGCTGCGGCATCTGCAAAACAGAAAATGTGAGCAAACTCAGCAGAAGCGTTATCACTAAAGATAACGCCACCAATAAAATCATTGGCGATAATGCCAGAAGCAGCTTGACTTCTTCCAAGTGCAAACGTTGCGCCACGGGGATTCCCGCTGCTGTTGCCGACTACCTGCAGAAGAGCATTGCTACTGTTAAAGTTTGCATAGACACTGCCGCTAAGCGCAGTAGACGTACCAACTAACAACCTGCCGGAGCTGTCGATACGGGCAGCCTCTGCGGTGTTAATCTTGGCAATGAACGGAGATGTCGCGGCGGCTGCATCGATTTCCAGTGCGCTGCCAGGCGACGTCGTGCCAATCCCTACCCTGCCATTTGCGTTAATACGCAATCGCTCCAATGGTTCCCCAGAGCCTACGTTTGTTGAAGTCTTAAATAGCAGATTAAAATCTCGGTTAGTTACTGTTGTCGATTCAGTATCAATTACCGCTTTAATTCCAGGTCCATCTCCAGCCGATGATCCCCCATAAAACTCAATACGCCCAGTAGAGGCATTATTGCCACCACTTGCAGATGCACCGATTCGAAATACTGGTCCTGTTGTTTTACTTAAATGTAAGTCAGCTGCAGGGCTACTAGTCCCCAGACCCACCTTCCCGTCCGATGTGATGCGGAGGCGTTCGTTGCCACCAATTTCATTGCCACTGCTATTGGTTCTAAAAACAATCGGATGAGATGTAGTGGTCTGAAGGACTAATCCGCCGGTCCCAAGAACATCGGCATTTGCGGTAGCGAGAAGATCGCCGGTTACAGTTCCAGATCCACAATCAAGAGCGTACTTGGCAGTTGTTCCACCACCTCCAATGCTTTTTACACTAAAAAGAGCGGTTTGAGCTGCAGCAGTTTTTTCAACACGGACATCCCCACTCGCATCAACAAACAACCGCCCCTGACCATTAGTCGAGATGGCTACTTGGTCTGCGCCAGGAGAATAAATACCGGTGTTATTGTCAGTGGTAAAACTAAGGATTGGGGCGGCGGCAGTACCTAAGCCGTTTGCCTGTATTTGCCCGCTGGACGTGATACGCATCCGCTCCGTCGCTGCAGACGCTCCGTCCGCCGTCGTAGAAAATACGAGGCGGCCTGGGATGTCAAGATCACTAGAACTTGCACCATCGCTGAAACAACTAATTTGTGCGTAGCGGGTATCGGTAGCCCCCGACTTAAAACGAATACTGCCAATCTCGGTGTCGGCAGCAGTTGGTCGTGTGCCGCGTCTGATGTCGATGAGACCCTGCGCAGTGCTATCGCTGGACAAACCCTGCACAATGAACTTTGCCGCACTTGTGTCAGAAGACGTGCCCACCAACAACCTGCCGGAGCTGTCGATTCTGCATCGCTCATTTGCTCCCGTAAAAAACAACATTGCATTAGCACTATGCGCATATCTAATCCGACCTACATCTGTATCTGCATTATCGCCAAAAGCAAGTGTACAGTCTGATGCATTAAGGGACTTGATTTGAATTTCAGATGCGCCCGATGAATTCTCTACATCCAGCAAAGCGTCAGGACTCGTAGTGCCAATTCCGACGTTGCCTCCGTTCGGCTGAATAGTCAGGTTATATGTTGTTGCAGTTCCATCAGCTCTTTGCGCTTGGATGTAACCAAGTCCAGCAGTTGTAGCGCCTACTGCTAGACCATAGGTTTGCAAACCTACGCTATTACCGAATAATGCTGCTGGTCCAGACGATCCTGAAGAACCAGCCGCCGGTACTGAAGTTGAACCAAGCCCCACTGTTAATCCAGCGCTTGGAGCACTAGTCCCCAGACCCAACCTGCCTGTCGAGATAATAACAAGGCTGTTGGACGGTGCAGAGCCGTTAAAACTTACTGCAGGTGAACCAGGAGAACCGTTTGTTCCGTTGCCTTTGAATTGAAGTTCGCCGGTTGACGTGATGCGGAGGCGTTCGGTGCCTCCTGCATTCGCAACCAAGTCATTTCCAATTGCACGAAGTGTGACTGTATTGTCTGCCGTAGTAGTTCCGTCTTTTAGACCAAAACCACATCCTGTCGCTGTTGATTGGAAGGCAGCAACAATGGTGTCATCGACGCCATCAACAACAAAACTACGCCCAGGATTTGCAATGCCAACGCCAACCCTCCCACTCGCATCAATAAACAGCCGCCCAGTGCTATTAGTCGAGATGGCTAGTTGATCTGCGCCGGGGGAATAAATGCCAGTATTTAGGTCACCAGTAAAGGTGATCGACGGGGTAGCTTGCGCACCACCAGCGGCACTAAAAACGCCGGTAGTTTCAACCGTCTGACTGCCAAAGTCTGGGTCGATCTTTGTGCCAGCAATCGCAGCAGAAGCGTTTACTTTGGCGTTAGTTACTGCACCGTTAGCAATCTTAGTTGTGGTGACGTTACTGTCGGCAATCTTTGCAGTAGTGACTGCGTTATTAGCAATATCACCAGCAATAATGGTGCCGTCTGCGATCTTGTCAGAGGTAACAGAATCGTTAGCCAGTTTTGCAGTGGTTACAGCTGCATCATTGATTTTTGCAGTGGTTACTGCTGAGTCGTTGATTTTGGCAGTAGTAACGTTGCTGTCAGTGATCTTGGCAGTGGTTACTGCGTTGTTAGCCAGCTCTGCAGTGTCGATAGCACCGTCAGTAACAGCAATCGTGATTTGACCGCTAGCAGGGCTGTCGTCGGTGATTGTGATTGCGTTACCAGCAACAACGTTACCGGTCAAAACATCGTCAATTTTGCTGTCTACACGAGCTTCAATAGCTCCGGTAGTGGCTGCGTGAGCGTTATCAGAGACCCAAGTCTCAGTACTACCAATAAAACCACCAAGAGCCTCAAGGTCTCCAGTACCTGTGATCAAGCCACCGTAAAGGTCTGAGAACTCTTGTAGAGCAAAACGGTTTTGTTTGTCAGAGTTGTTAAGGTCTTGAGCAGTCAGCGTAGAGCCAGCAGTGAAGCTCACCGTGGCGTCTGTGATGCTGGTAGCACGGCTTAGAACAACCGTTGCACCGCTTACTGCACTGTTAAGGACAATTGCGGTCCCAGCAGCGTTGAACGTGTAGTCAGTGGTAAGCGTTTGAAGCGTACCGTTGACGGTTACAGAGATATCACTTTGACGAAGATACTCAATGGCGTTGCCATCACTATTCGTCAGAGCAAAGGTCGTACCAGATGCACTGGTGTAAGTAACAGATGCAAAAGCCATTAGCGGGTGCCTCCTGCAAGGCGGTTTTGAATAACAAGTTGTTTCATTTCTGCGGGAGCTTTGTAGCGTTGATCAGGAAGATCGCCCATTAAGAATTGCTCCTTGGCAATACTTATGAGTCTATCAACCTCTCCTTTAAGAATCACTCGTCGCATATTCTGTTCACGGTCCCAATTAGGATCTTGAACAAGACCGTAAGCAGGAGGCAAGCTACCACCCATACGGAACGGAGAATCAACAGAAGGATACTGGGTGTAGCTCTTGCTAGTTACAAGATCTTTTAAATACCCGTAAACACCTTTATAGGTTTTATCAAAAGTAGGGTCATAAAATTCAAACTCAGAATTAAGAAAATGATTAAATTGATTCAAAGTTGAAGCGTTAATACCAACCCCATCGGAGTTAAACAAAGTAGTTCTGGGAGGCGGAACTAAGTTGTAAACCATCTCCTTAGCCACAGGATCGTCTTCTAGTTTGTCCGGGAACAACCAGTAGCGACCAAGAGCAGCTTGAATGGGATACCACTTACCAGCGTGGTTAGCGTTGACTGTGGCTCCTGGTTTGCCGTACCAAAGGGCTTTACGCGAATCAGAGCGGAACTCAGGATCTTGGTTAATTGCGCTAGCTACGGCGTCAGCAATAAAACCAACAGGGCTGTACTCAGCAGCAATACCAAAGCTTCCAAAAGCTGAATCAACAATGGTGTTACCAATGTCAGCCATGTTGATGCCTTTTTCGCCTAGCTTTCCTCGTTCATAGAAACCTTTACGAGCAAACCTAGTGATTGGGCTTGCAGGTTTACGAGGATCAATACCTTGAGCAGCAACCTTACGAAGATTGAGATAAGGATCACCAACCTTGGCTACAGAATCGGAGATCAGTTTTTGCATCCGAGATACATCACCAGTACCTGCGGTAGTTAGAGCCTTTACAACGCGATCAAAACCAGCAATTGCAGGTGTTTCAAGAATGGTGTTAGCAAGAGCTGCCACGGTTAAAGCAAAAGCACCTGAAGTGTCTCGACCTGGAGCAAACTCTTGAAGATCTCGAATGTTGGCTTGGAACGCAATGGTGTTACCGATAACAGGTAGATACCGGTAAGGAAGCATCATTCCACCAATTTTCCAGGTGTAAGGATCCCGTGCCCCTTCAGTTTCCCTATAGGTGTTTTCAAGACCTGCAGTGATGTCTTGGTTTCCGTCTCGAACAAGGAACCAAGCAAGAGCGTTGACACCAGCCGAAAGAGCCAAAGCACCTTGAGCTCGAATACGAACTTTAGGATCGCTGCTTAGATACTTACTTTCAAAATCAACAATGTTTTGGCGAACTTTAGGTGGCAAGAATTTAGTAACTTCATCAGGAAGGCTTTTAGCTCCAAGACGTACTGCGTCAACAGAGGCTTGAACCATTTCACCGCCATAAGCGATCATGGCAGCCCGTTTGATGCCGTTTAAAGGCGAGGTAAGGAACGGGAACACATCACGCCCAAACGCTGCCAAAGCTGGGTTCTTGCTGTTTCTAAGGGCGTTTACAGAATCAGCAACGTTAGCCAAAGGACCAGACAGTTCTTCTGTCAGGTTTACAGCTCTGGTCAAGTTAAGAATACGTTCCTCGTTGATTGAGTAACCAATGACGTTTTGATCAAAACCAGCTCGAACTGGCTGATACATATTCGACATCTCTTTATTAAGACCTTCTGAGATTGCCGAAGCACGGTCTGCTTGTTCAATCAAACCTTCAGCAATTTTGTTATCAACATCTTTAATTACCAAAGCTCTGACGTGAGCGTTAGCAAAGAGTGAGGTTGACATCTCATCAGCAGCAGCTGAGAGCTGGTTAAACAGCGTGAGGTTTACGTTCTCGCCACCTGGGTAATAGCTCTGTTTACCAACGCCAAGTCCACGAAGACCTGTTGTGGTAGCACCCATGATGTACTTACCAAACCAGCTCCGCTTATCCCAAGCTTCACCAGGCATGAAGTAATCATGAAACACCTTGGTAAAGACTCGTGCTTTATTGAGGGTGTCAAAGATTTTGTCATCACCCTCTGCTCGTTCCATAACGTAGTTAAAGAACGGAAGATTGATACGAGTTTGAGCAAGATCCTGAGAGATAGCTTCTTCACGCCTCAAACCGCCAGCACGACGCAGTTCATAAGCTGCATCAGCCACTTGAGCTGGGTCAGTAATCGCTTTGCCGTACACAAAACGGTTATAGGTGGCTTCTAAAGCTTCACCAATGACGTGACGGGTTTGAAGCAGCGTATCTGCAGCCAAGCTGGCTTCTTCAAGGGTTTCCTTAGCAAACTCAGTTTGACCAAGCCACTTAGCCATACGGCCAGTAATCGTGCCTCCAACTGCTTGACCAGTAAGTTCAAGAGCTGTTTCAGGGATTCCTTGGATAGGAATCGAGAACACAGTTGCTGGGTTACTAAGGGGAGAACCAACCTGCAGTCGAGCAAGAACTGCATCAGCAGTTACTTCAAGAGCATCAAGCTTTTCAAAATCACCTTGAGCTTCGTAGACCTTTTCAACAAAGTTATCAAGACCTTGAAGTTCCTCTTCAGTGAGATCTTCACCTTTACGAAGTTTGTTAAACAGTTCTCCGTACTTCTCTTCAAGATCTGCTTTAGCTGCTTTGCTCTTATCAGCTAGCAAGGAAGCAAAATCATCGTTGCTACCAAAGCTTGCTAGTTCTTGATTTAAACGGCTAAACAGAACCTTTGGATCAGTACGAGAGAAATCAAGACGAGCGCCTTTTGAAAACTGCCTGAGAGCGTTACCAACGCCGTACATCAGCTCGTTAAGAGCTTTTGCGTTGGCTACAAAGGTTTCAAAGTTAAGCCGGAAGTTATCAAGAGCAGTGATGCGATCAATCCCTGGTACTTCTTCGTTTCTAAGGATCTTCCGAAGATCACGGCTAGAAGCAAGTACTGCTGTAGCGTTTTCATCAAGTGCTGCTACTGGTACTTGAATCTTGTTGAGGTTGTTTTGAATATCCTTACCAAACTCAGCAGCTTCCAAGAAGAACGAGATTTGACGCAGCTGGTTGTTACCCCCAAGGAACGAAGCAAGAGTCCTCATGGACTTTGCATACTGCTGAGGAAGGATGAAGCTGCGATCAGCGGTATTAAACACAGCTTTGAGAGCTGCTGCGTTTTCAAAGTCTGAGGTGTACTTAACAGCGTTGGTGTTACGCAGTGCAGTAGCAGCTTTGTTAGCAGCCTCTTCAGAACCAGTTTTCTTGAAGACCCGATCCCACTCTTTGGCTACGTTATCCTTTGCACGAGTAAACCACTCAAGCTGTTCAATCGTGTCAGTGGGGTCTTGATAAATACCAAGGTCACGACGAGTCTCTTCAATGACTTCCTCACCACTACGAACTGCAGAACTACCAGCCCTGCTTTCGTTCATTACACGTTCAGCACCAAGGGTGTCAGTGTCAACGACAATTTCACCAGCATCAGTTTTGGTAACAGGAACCTCGTTTGCAACCGGTGCAGGAGCTTTAGGAGCTACCTGAGTGACTTCTTCAACAGCTTGAGGAGGCACTTCAACGCCCTCAGGGACGCGAGGAACAACAGGAGCTAGACCACCGTTGTCGATGACTTTGTTGTGAATTTCATCAACACGCTGAACAAACATCCGAGCAAAGTCAGGATTGATGTTGTCGCTAGCTACCGCAGCTTCAGCAGCGTTCAGGATGTCTTTGAGCTCTCCATAAGCCAAACCAAACGCATCGTTCAAGCTGTAGTCCGTATTGATCTCGTTAATACGATTCTCTTTAAACAGAATGTTGTTGTAATTCTGTAGATAACCAATACGCTCAGCGTTCAACTCATCCAGTTTGTCAACAAGAATACGAGCGTCGTTTAGAGCTGTACTGAATCCAGTAAACGCCGTTTTACTTTCAGCAACTTTTGCTTCAAGAGCGCTTAGTTTTGCAGCACGATCAAGCTCAACGTTATCTAGCTGTTGCAGTTTGGTTTGAAGCAGTTGGAGCTGTTGGAGACGCTCTGCAGCTTGAGCAGCCATCCGAACCTTAGTGCTGTTTTTAGTACGCTTACGGCCAGTACCAGTGGACTTATTAATCCAGTCAGGATCCGCTGCTGCAGCAGTTTCATAAGCTATCAAGCGCTCTTCAAGCATTTGCTGCTTTTTAACGATCTGTTCAGGAGTTTTGACACCAAGAACTGATTGCAACGAATCGATTTCAGCTTGAGTAGCAATACGATCTTGTCCAACATCAGGTACAGCTTTCAGCTCATCTTGAAGACGTTGGAGATCAGGAACAAGATCTTGTTGTTTTTGAAGATAAGCTTCAGCACCAGCACGAGCACCAAAAGCGACTTTTCCTACGTTTTCATCAATCTTCTTGTAGAGCTCACTAGTAACTGCACCTAGTTTGTCTTGAATAATCTCATTAGCTTTTACAAGACCATCAGCCTCAACTTCTTGACGCAGAACAGGAAGCGCTTCTTGAGTAGCCTCTTCAAGAGCTTGAGCAGCAGGAACGTTACTAGTAGCTTTGCTTAGAAACTTATTAGCCAGCATGAACGTACTACGGAGACCAGTGGTAAACGCAATGCCTTGGCTAACGTTTTTAAACTGCTCAAAAGCGTAGTTAAACTCTTCAGGAGTTGTAGCCCGAAGAACTTCTGCAGCACGGATACGTTCTTCAGGAGTTTGAAGCTTTTGAATCTCATCCAACTGCTTTGCAAGAGCAGCAGGAGGTTGAGGCATAAAGAACATTGCATCCTGAACGCTTTCAGGCAGCACGTCTTTAATTAAATAGGTAGCCATGACCCGAGCACCAGCTGCCAGGTCTTTGTTCTTCCAAATATCAACCAGTTTGTCTGCAGTTTGAACTGTTTTACCAGCAAGAGCAGTTGCTTTTGTCAGTTTGTTAACGCCAGCATCAAAAGCAATAGCAGCGCCAACGCTAGAGGCAAGCTGACCAATAGCAGTCTTTGGTTTGATGTTCTTCTTTACAAACTCACTGTCTTCACTGAACAAGCTACCGACAATAGGAGTTTGAGGTTTGATGCCATAGCTAAAGCCTTGAACATCACGTCCAGTTTTCTGTAAGGCATCAATAGCTGCTTCAGCGTTCTTTGCCTTTTGGACTTCTCGTTGCTTATCAGCTTCTAGAGAGCCGGTGGTCATAGGACCGCCTAAGAGACCCGCAGGAGCAGCCCCTTGGGTAACAGCACCGAGCTGCTCAGCTGCAGCAATAGGAGCGTTAACTACTTGACGAGGAATGTCAGCAACTACACGAGGAGCTTCTTGTCCAATGGTTTGGCCGCCACCAAAAGGTACAGGGATTTTCCCGATGGTTTCCCCAAGGCGCTTCATACCTTCGTAATAAAGGCCTGCAGGGCTGCTCTTTAAAAACTCTTTGAGATCAAAACCACGTTTAGGTTTCGGCTTGGCAGCAGGAGCAGCAGCAGGAGCTGGTTGAGCTTTGACAGGAGCTGGTGAGGCTTGACCCCACTCTTGTTGATACCGCTGCTGAGCCTCTTGGGGATCTTTAATGAAGACAGACTGACCGCTACGAGTGGGGATATAAGGCATTTGAAGGAAGAGCTACTAAGGGCGCTTCCTCCAAAATAATGGATATAACTAGAAATTGTTATCGGTTAGACCGAAATAGAGGCAAATAAGCACGGCGGACAAAATCGTTTTGAAGTTCTTGACCGTATTGATATTGCTGAGTCGCACCTTTAGAGCGGTACAACTGGATGTGAACGTGACCTGGATCGCCGCTACCAGTACTGGAATAACGAGGGTTGGAATCCATTGGTTGATCGTTTCCGCTCTTACCAATAGGCATCCCTCGGGTGATCCGCTGTCCAGAGGTGTAGTAAATGTCTGCTAGGTGGGAAAGACGCACTAGATCACCTTTACGGTATCCAGGGCCGTCAGAAGCGGCTTGGATAACTACACTGTTACCAAACCCACCTTTTTCATAACCAGCAGAAACAATGGTTCCAGTAACAGGAGCAGGAACTGGGTTAGAGATTTGACCGTTTTGACGCTGCAACACAAAGTCAACAGCACGGTTATCTGAATGGCTGTGGTGCCAGTTAGTAATAATAATGCTGCTATCCACAGGCTTAGTACCTCCTCCACCGTCAGCTACTCGAAGAGCTCCTTGAAGTTTGAGAGCGTTTTCACGGAACGTAGGCGGCACGTTTCCGTCATAGAACCTGCTGGCTTGCTTCTGGACAATTTCTCCAAGAGTAATTTTGTTACCAAAACCACGTTGGACGTTGATAAGACTGCGACGAGCAGAATCACTTAATTTGGTCAAATCTCCAGTAGACAACACTGCGTTGATTTCACCCATCTCAGTGCTGTTAAACACAAAATTGTTATCAAGATATTGACGAGCAGCTTTGGGGTTATTAGCAAACGTTGATTGAGCTACAGCAGCCCAAGCAGCACGGTTGTCAGTATCGTTGATGTTGATCTGCCAACGGCCATCAGAATCCTGTTTAGAGGATCCCAGTTTTGGTCCAGTAGTGACCTTTACGCCGATCTTGCCAGGCTCACTGATGTTGTAATAAGTATCAACATCGTTGTACTCAGGACGAGAGAAGAAGTTCTGTTTAGCTCTTTCTAAAATTTGAAGCTGAACAGCAGGGTTTGAAATATCCTCACCACGAGCTTGGGCTTTGTTCAATTCAGAACGGATGTAAATAGTTCCTTCTGCAGTAAGACGCTGCTTAGCTTCAAGAATGGCTTGATTAAGGTAACGCTTTTTCTGAGTGACGACTTCACCCTTTTCCTTTGCCATCATCTTGACAGCAGGATCTTGCTCAAAAGAACCCTTAAGGCTAGCTGTCAGGTTTTTCAGAATGCTTGTAGTAGCGCTTTTATACCCAGCATCACCAGCGTTACGACGGGCTTTACCAAACTCTGTGATGGCGTATCCAATCAGTTTGGTACCCTCAAGACGGCTACGAAGCTCACCAGAAAGCTCAGTTCTACCTTGAGCAATCTCATCAGCAATCTCGTTTTTAAGTAGAGCCTCCTGCTCCCCCGTCAAATCCTCAGTACGGAACGTATAAGTGTCATCAATAGCTTTGTCGTAATCGGCATAAGACATACCGACAGGCAGACTCATTTGCCGTCCAAGGGCTTTTAAACGCTGTCTTTGAGCCATTACTTGCTCATCAGTAGGCTCAGGGTTTTCTTGATAAAACCGTTGAGATTCAGTTTTGAGGTTTTCAGTAAGCTCCCTTCTAGCCCTGCTGTCAGCGCGATCTTCAGCAGCTGCAAAGGTCTCAGAGCGTTTGACAGCCTGTTGAGCACCAATCTCAAGCAGCTCTCGGAACGTCTGTCCTTTGCTGTTACGAAGTTTTAGAAGTTCTTGACCGTCTTTGGTTTTAATAGCAGCAAAAGAGTTTGCAATATTTGTAAAACCGTAGGCTTCACCAATGTCGTTATATTGATTGCCATCTAAATCGATAAAGAAACGACCAGCTTCTTTAAACATCAACTCATTAAACTCTTTCTCGGAGTAACCACGAACATCAACGTAATAAGCACGAGCATCGTCGTAACCCTGTTGAAGAGCCTGTTGACCAAGTACTAGTCCTGGCTTAGAACCAAAAGAACCTTTGATAAGAGCAGCACCAAGCTTGGCACCGCCGTATAGCTTATCAATAGCTGTTTGTTGATCTGTAGCTGCTCTACGTTCATAAGCTTTATTAGTTACATCTTGTTTAAGATCACGAAGAGTAGCACTGACAATTGGATCAATCTTGGCTGCTTTAAAAGCCTCAGGAACGTCTGCATAAGGCGCAGAAAGGCTTTGGACCTTTTCTGCCATTGCAGCAGCTCTTTGATCCTCAGGAAGCTCTGCAAGACGCTCTGCAGATTGCTTACCCCAAGCAGCAAGGTTTACAGCAATATCCTTACCACCAAGAGTTCCTTTGGTGTCGTAATAGAAGAAGTTAACCCAAGGGTTGCTTAGCTGGTTTTGACGAGCAGTTTCAAAGTCTCCTTTCTTCTTAAGTTGTTCAGTTTCATTAGCGTTAGCAAGAGAATCTCTATAAGCTGCCGCTTCAGAAGCAAAGATACGCTCTGCTTGTTGCTTCTTTTCTGCTTTGTAGTTTTCAAAAAGAGCCTTTGAACCACGATCAAAAACTCCGTTATCAGCTAAGAAGTTTTCAATGTTTCTAATGCCTTGTTCTGCTGCAGTATCCCGCTGATAACTAGCGGCATACATCAACTGACCTCCTACTTGTTGAGGAATAGCACTTGGTTGAGCAGGAGCTGGAAGAGCAGCAGGTTTTTCTGGTTGAGCTACCAGATCTCGAATCTGGCGTTGAGGCGTAATACCAAAGCTGCTAGTCATTAGGGGGACTCCTCAGGAGTAGTAGGTTCAGTTGCTGCTGGTTTAGTTCCAGAATACTGGGATTGCCCTGCAACAGTTTTAGGAGTTGGGGGCTGCATAGCTCTGTAGTTCAAATAAGAATCCAAACCAAGGGTTCCAATTTGAACTGCAAGGTTGGAAACACTAGGACCGCCAGCTGCTGTAGGTGGAACAGCTTGGATAGGCAGAGGTGCCATCGGTTTGACAGGATCAGCAATAGGTTGAGGCGTATAGAACTGAACCTGATTACTAGTGTTTTCACGAGCAACGTTAAGTGCCTCACCAGCTCTCACTTTGTCTGCAATCCTGTAACCACGAGTAATCTGACGGTTGCTGAGGTTAGCAAGATACTGTTGGTTGTACTGGTTTTGAAGACCAATCACAGAACGACCGACCTGCCCACCAGCAGCTTTCTTAGCAGCTGCTGCAACAGTTTGAGCTCGAATGTTTTCCAGTTCAATAGTTTCCTTTGCTTCCTCTTCATAGAAGCGACCTTCAAGGTCCGCTAACTGCCGCTCAAAGTTTTTAGTAGCAGCAGTGGTTACAGCGCCTTTATAGGCGGCTTGTTGCGCTGCGAGCTGCTCTTCGTATTGTCTACGTCGTTCAACGTAGTCAGACTCCCGATACCAAGAGTTAAGTTGTAGCTCGTAGTTACGGTAGTTCTGAGCGCTTTGGTCTGCGTAACGAGTCCAAAACTCTGCCTGAGCAGCAGCGTTAGCCCGTTCGGTTTCTAGCTTTTGATATTTATAGGAAGCAACGGCTCCCAAAGTGCCGAGACCAAATTGAGCAATACTAAGAATTGAAGGCAGATCAAAGATGCTTGATTTAGGCTTTACTGTTTCAGCCATTAGCCGTACTTCCTCGCAACGTCAAAATACAGACCAGTCCACTCAAGGGCAATGAACTTAGCCTGGTCGATGCTGTCGTTCACTAGCTCCACTGTAACTTGGTCGTTCTTGCTTTGAATATAGGCTCTGAATTTAGCCTCTTCAAATGGCTCTTCTTGGCTGATAACGATGTTTCCGTTAAGAGGATCTCGACGGTCAAACTCATAGGTAACTAGATCTCGATGCTTAGGTGTCACTTCAACAGTGAAGTATCTTGCATCGCTGTAATAAACATCAAGATATCGCAGCTGCAGACGACCAGTACGATTGCCAATAAAAGTGTTTTCGGTCGCTGTTCTGCTGTAAGGCATGAGCTGAGGCGGTCGATAGGTAAACGTAAATTGCTCACCAAAGACCCAAGAGCTGCTTGAAAAATCCCCAAGGCTATCGCAAACGAAACTAGTAACACCAGCCGGAACACTATTAGCCACGATCCAGCGCTTCTGAGATTCTGCTGCATCAGACGAATCAACCTTGATTACGGCAAACTGACTTGTGTTAACAGTACGGTAAGGCAAATTAACTGTGGTCTTATTTGTTGCAGCGTTGTAGCTGAACGTTACAGCACCCAGGTCAGTCGTAATGGAGCTAGAAAGCTGACGGTCCAACAGGAACAGATCGTTACTGGATTGAGGAGGTCTAGAAGCGTTAAGACCTTCAAGGTAGTACTCAGTCGTACCAGCGTTGTTGTAACTAGTCAGCTTGTAGAGAGTGCCCTCCACAAAGTCACACCAGTGAATGCTCTTATTAGGGAACGTCCAACGATGCCAAGCGTTCTGTCTGTTGGTCAGAGAGCCTCCAGAAGCCTCCCAGAAGAACTGATACACATACAAAGCATCGGAGTCGTCACGACTGAGAGCTACCAAATACTGGTCTGTACGGCTGACAGCCAACGAGTCAATGTTCTTAGGGATGTATTTAGGAACAGTTTCTGTGATGACTGCTGTTTGTCCCAGGTTGATACCAACAGTTCGGTCAGTAGTAATGAAGGTATGAAAACCAGTGAAGTCTCCTTCTTTAACAGGGAACAGAACCTGTGGACCCACTTGCTCAGGCTTTACATAGGGCTCCATACTGATGGAGCTAATACGGCCTACAGAGGCTGTCTCAGGAGAGAACGTAACGTTGTCACCAGAGTACAGACGGAACTGGTTCTCGTTTGAGAACAGTACAAGTTCGTCCTGCTGCTGCAACGCATAGTTCAACACAGCAACGTCGTTACTGACAGCTGTGAGGTCAATAGGATCGCTATCTACAACCTGTAGAGCTGACTGCTGCCAGAAGTTGTAATAGGCACCTGCTTCACTCAGGATGACGTTTTCACCACTAACGAATCCAAGACGGTTCTTAAAGAACACAATGTCGTTGATTCTGTTAGTTACAAACGAAGGTCCTGGTAGCTCATCTTCATCACCAGCAAGGCGATTAGTCCAACCAGGAATATCGATAGAAACAGTGCTGTCAGTATAAGTAGTGCCGCTAAAAGGTTGGAAAGTAAATCGCACAAGACCGCTTGCGTTTCGGTAGTAAACAAACGCATGAGGCATTGTGTTGTCATCGTACTGACCTCTAGTTCCCCAACCAGCAGATTCCTCCCACACACCTCGAGCAAAGTCACCGTTAGTTGTAGTGTTCTCAGCGTTAAAGGTTAGGTAGTACGAGCTTTGATCTGAAGAACCATCGGGAGCTACAAGGACTGTATAACCCTCCCAAGAGAACGGAGGAAGCTCAACGATGCTGGTCACCTGATTGGAGAAACCAGCCATCAAGGTGTTACCCCGAGCATCAGACGCGACGATGCTTTGGATAAACCTGTTGGCGTTAGCGCAAGTAATCAGAATTTGAGAGTCTTCAACCTCAAAGTTCAGCTCATTGTGCACGTCAACTTGATCAAGACCGTGACCAATGGTCAGCGTGGTAGAGCCGTTAGCAGTTGCGTTAACAGCTGTACCAGCCTCGTTGACCAGAGTAAAGGTCAGTGCAACTGTATCGACAGTACCAATAAAAGTGTTAGCAGGGATACCAGTACCAGTAATACGCTCTCCGCCATGAACTTGAACAATGTCTGTAGCTGTAACACTAGTGATAGTAGAGCTACCAATAGATGTTGAACCTGTAATGGTGTTGGTAAAGCTGACAAGTCTTTCTGCAATGTCAGCAGAACTAACAACGTTTGCGTCCCCTGCAGCGTTAGTAAGAGACGGCGTTAGGTAGTGGCCACTAATCTCATCGCCGTTATCAAGGGTGATATGAACGGCATACTCAGTGTCATAGTCAACTAGCTTGACCCAGACCTGAGCACGAGTAGGTCTGAAGTTGCTACTAATGTTACTGATGTTGTAACGAGTTAGCGTTTCTGTAGCGTCGTAACTAACTTCCTTTTGAACGTTTGTAATAAAGACATAATCTTGGAATGACGTAGCCCTAAACCGATCACGAGCCCTGCCAGATCCACGTAGGTACTCAAGATTGGCGGAGGTAATGTTTGAAAAAGACTGCTCAACAGGAACCACCTCAGGAAGAAGGCCACTAATAGGCTCAACGTTTGATACGCCAGTCACAAAGGTGAAATTAGATTCAACCGTTAACGTGACTCCAGTTGTCGTAGCAGTTGCGTTTTTGCTAAGAGTGATGCGAGAGCCAGCAGTATCAATATCAACAATGGTGGTATTAGCAGGAATACCTGTACCTGTTACTCCAGCTCCAACAAACAAATCTGTCATGGAGCTTACAGAAGCTACCACTGCAGATCCATTTGTTATGTTTCCAGTACGAGAAACAGTCCTACTGTCGTCTGCTGCAATCAAAATGAAACGTTCTGTACTGCTTCGGTTGTAAACATAAACCCAAGCTTCGTTCCATTTGATGGGTGCAGTCAGAGTCTGTCCACCAGCGTTCTGAGTCAACGTATCAACTCGTTTAACCGGCACAGAACCCAGACGCTTTTTAAGACCTTCCACAAGGTCACAAACGCCGTTGTCTAGGACTTTGGCAAAACCAGGAAGAACAAAGCTATCTGCTTGTTGGTTTACACCTTTGTTAAGTGGTCCAATGATTTGGCTAAAAAGTTCTCTAGACATTAGCGGCTCAGGATGTCAGGACCAAAATTAGTAATCACACGACCGCCGTACATATCGTCAGGGCCGCTAATAAAGTTATAGTTCTGAGCCATGTCTTCAGTACGCTTCAACGTTTGCAAAGCGTTTTGCTCATCCTCAGCTGTATAGCTTTCAATACTGGCAGAGGTCACAGCACGATTTGCAAACATCCGTGCCGCACGAATCATTATGTAACGACGGCCAGTTTCTGGAATGCTGTCCCAAGGAAGTTCTTCAATAATCTCAGCAACAAGATCACTGGTGTTACCAGTCGTTGCTACACCAATGCTGCTTCTCAGATCGTATGTATTCTTAACGCGATCAAAAAGCCTAAGACCGCGAAGAACAAACCTTTGTGAAGGATAGGTAAGCGGGTTAAACCGAACAGCCAAGGTGTTCCCAGGAAGTTGGGATTGACCTGTAGAAGCGTCCAGAGGAATGGAATCATAAAGCATCGTGTTCCAAGACCAGCCTGCTCCTTGGACCTCACGGCTGACTTCATCCAAGGTGCGCTCAGCAAGACTAGCGTCACCAGTTAGTGGTGGATTAAGAGAGTTGATCGGGGCTTCGCCAATAATGGCAAGAAGCGTGTTAACTGCACTGAGTTTACTGGTTGCCATTATCGCAATAAAAAGGGGGAAACATTTCTGCTTCCCCCATTGTATTGGTAATTAACTAGAACCTATTTATCAATAGGGGTTGCCGTCGTGCAGCAGGCTGACGCAGCACTCAGGACGCAGCACACCGTGACCCACGGCATAGCTAGCAACCATCATGGTGCTCTGAGTCATTGCTTTGTACTCAGAACCAGTCATCTGCATCGAGACGTCCTTCAGAGACACAGTACCCACAGCTTCTTTGGTGAAGCAGAGGCCGAAGCAGTTGGCGATGGAGGAGGTGTTACCCTGCTCATCCTGGTAGTAGTCATAGGTACCAGCAGCAGCCTGACCATCAGAGCCGTCGCGGCCATTGACGTAGTTAGGACGCTCACCACGGGTAACAGCAGACTGGTTGCTCAGACCAACGTAGGACTGACCAGAGGTATAGCTGTTAACACCCAGGTGGTTGCTGGTCAGCAGACGGAAGCCAGCCACAGAAGCAACTTTGTTGCCACCGATGGTGCCGTTAGAACCGCCGCCACCGTTGAAGTCAGTGTTGATGGCACGGTCGCTGTTCAGAACGTCGTAGTAAGCACCAGGGCTCAGAACGCAAGTACGGCCTTCCTTAGGAGCATCCTTCTCGTCCAGAGCTTGGCAAGCTTTGAACAGGTTCTCAACGATCAGATCGCCACGAGCGTTACGGTCAGCTGCAGCGTTCAGGTCGATACCAGAGAAGGAGGTACCACCAGGCATTTTGTTCAGAGTGAACAGGCGCTCGCCAACAGTGAAGGTGGCCGAAGAACCAGTACCAATCGAACCCAGGGGGTTGATGCCGAAGGTTGCTGCACCGTTGGTAGGAGCAGTGGTGATCACACCGTAAGCACCGGAATCTTCACCGTAAACAACTTCACCAACAGCCCAAGAGCCGAGCTCAGCGGTAGCGAAGTTAGCGCTCAGGGTGACAACGTTGGAAGCAGCGGAGACGAAAGTACCGCCAGCGATTTGGAAGTTGCGGGCTTCCCAATCCTTAACGCGACCGTCAGACTCAGAAGCAGCCAGAAGGGTGCGAGCCAGACGCTGGTCATAAGCACGAGCCAGGGCGCGGCCCAGTTCGGTGGAGTAGATGCTCCGCACGTCCCAATGAAGTTTTGCTTCATCCAGGTCGTAGATGGAAGCATCAGCGATCAGCAGGTCATCGATGGTGATGATCTTTTCGCCGATCATGCCTTTGTTACCTTGGCCGGTGATGAAGTCACCAGGACGGTGGTAGCGGCTAGTGAAGCGACCCGTGATCGGGAACGAAGCACTCTTACCAGAAGAGATGCTGCGCTTCATGGTCAGATCTTTGAAGATCGTCTCACGGTTGAACGTGGTCAGAACTTCGCCAGAGAAGATTTTCAGGAAGTTAGCGTTTTCACGCTCGTAGTTACCGGAGGCGGAACCAGCGTTATATTGAACGCCATTAAGTCCACCTAACCGGCTAAGAGATGCAAAGTCGGGCATCGTTAGTTAGTAGGTAGGAATGTTTAACTGCGCTCGCTTCGCACTGTTGTTATCGCCTCGGCGGCAACAATGTTTACGTTCGCTATTCAAATATTAACCCCTAGGACCAAGAACGTCGCTGCGAAGCAGTTTATCTTGGATGTCTTGGGTATAAGCAGGGTCTTGCAAATAGCGAGGATCGTTCATGGCAGCCATTACTTCTTGGCTTGAACGGAACACATCACTGCTGTTACCAGAGAGTTTCCCACCAATCAGATCAGGCTCGTAGCCAGAGTTTTCCTGGAACGCATAGTACAAAGACTGCAGTGCGTTACGAGCTCGGTAGTAATCACCGCTATTTACTTCGCGGTTGTAAGCCTCTAGCTCAGCACCATCGAGGTTTTCCCGAGCCCAGCTTTGAACAGATTCAAAAGCTTCTTGACCACCAATACTGTCCATAATGGTGGACTCTTCTTCTTGAGACAGAACAACAGGTTCTTGATCCTGTTCTTCTACGTCCTGTTCATCTTGAGCTTCGTCGTAACCAGAACGATTACCAAGCTTCTTCTCAAGCTCTTGATAAGCCTTCAGAAGGTCATCAGGGCTTTTGAATTTGCCACCGATCAGTTCGTCTTGAGCTTGCTGTTGCTCTTGTTGCTCAGCTTCTTGAAGAGCTTGAAGGTCTTGCTCGCTGTACGGTCCAGTTTCCTGAGACAGTACGCCCTCAGCGATGACTTCCATGATCAACCAATACGAACGGTCAGATCAGGATAAACCCAAACAGGACGCTTTGCCTTAGCAGCAGCAACGTACTGTTCGTAAACCTCAGGCTTTTTAGCCTTCAGTTCTTCAATGAGCAAATCCATTTTGGATTTAGGAGCTTCCTTTTTAGGAACTTCCTTTACTTCAGAAACCGGCTCCACCGCCAGTGGCTTCTTGGGCTGTCCGGATTGAGTCATTTTCAGCTTTAACTAGTGCGGCCTGTTTAGCAGGATCGTTGTTAGGATCTTGCGCGGCCATTTGTTGCTGCATCATCATAGCTTGTTGTTGTTCTTCTGCCATAAGATCTTCCTCACTCTTGATGAGTTTGTACGTATCAAGACCGTCAGAAGCAGCAAGACGAGTAATAAGCTCTCGGCTATTAACAAACTTTGCCATAGCTTCCGGTCCCAGAGTTCCGGCCAAGGTCTGTAGAAACTCAATGAGTTTGGCTTTGTCGTTACCACGACCGAGGGCGTCAAGACCGGTAGTGATCTGAGGTTTGACAACATCCTTAGGAAGACGAGGGAGACGACCTTGCCGCTCCATCATCGCCATCTTGCGGTTCACAAGAGGCAGTTGTAACTCAATTGAAAGGATCGAGTAAATACCGCCAAGACCTGCTTCCAGTTCCTGAGCCACCATACGGATCTCTTCAGCCGTCACACGGTCACGACCAGAAGCACCAGCTTGAATGGCACTGTTAAGAAGGAACGCAAAGCTCAGGCGCTGCTCGATCCGTGCAATGGTGTTGAGAGCAACCGTGAGATCTGCTTGCTTCTGCATCTGCAGAGGAGCCACGTCATTTGGGTTGCCTGCCACAATTGATCCATTGGCAGCCCGAGCAAGAGCGTCAGGACGAGTCGTGCCGTTCGGGTTGCAGAGGAAGATGATCTTGGCTGCTGCTGCACTGCCTTCAACGATTGCTTTGCTGAGGTACTCAAGGCTCTTCAGATCACCGAGTAGTTCTTCGCAGTAACCACGTCCATAGGCTTCGTGAGCCACACGGAACATACGAAGAGGAATCCAAGGGCTCTTATCAATAGGAACAGAACCAGGCTTACCAACAGGCTTGTTGTACGCCTCTTGTTGCCAGTTACAACGATCCTTCTTGTAATCCCATTTGACGTGGGTATAAAGGAAAACAGTTTTGTCTACAAAGCCGCCTTCAGTCTTTTTAGGCGCAATACCTTCTGGAAGAACTTCAGGGTTGACTTCTTCACGGACCACAACCTCAAGGATGTTTCCTTCAGGATCACGATTAAGTACAAACGATTTGAGTGGATATACCCTGGTACCATTTTCGGAAACGTAGAGAAGCGCGTTGCCACCGATGATAAGGTGCTTCAGCGCTTCAAACAGTGCAGTGCGATCACCTGACTCTTCAATGTCCCGCATCACGGAACGTTCCATCAAAGACAGCTGCTGATCAAACTGCGACTGAAGTTCTTTATAGTTATCAAGCTCCTGCTTGAGCTTCATATCGTCTACTGAAAGACGAAAGAAAGCTTGGTTAGGAGGAAGCAAAGCAATAAGAAGTTTGCTTGCTAAGTTATTTACACCACGAGCTCCTAGGCCTTGGTAGGTAGTAGCAATCTTGGTGTAGATATTCTTTCCGCTGCTACGGTCGTTATCGGTAATAAGAGTCGGCAGAGTGTACTTACTGCACTCAATAGCACGATCAAGATAAATAGTCTTTTCCGGCTCAAGAGCCGAATAACGAGCCGCAGCGTTAGACATTCAAACCACCAGCTGAAGTTTCTGTTCCAATACCAAGACCTCCGCCGGTCCCAGCAAACGGAGATTGTATCTCTAAACTAGTACGCATTGCTTGCGGCGTACCAACTCGACGACGTACTTTACTGCCAACAGGAGCAGAAGACATCTGGCGTTGAATGGCAGCTTGAAGTTGCTGCTGTTGAATGGCAAGAGCAGAAGAACTTCTTTGTTGAGCAATCTGCCGCATAGCACTTTCTTGTGCCATCTTTGCGGCTTCAGCTGCTTGTGTAGTCTGTTGTTTAGCTAAAGCAATAGACGCTTCAAACTGCTGTTGACGCTGAGCTGCATCAGCTTGGAATTGTTGAGCCTGAGCTAAAGCAGCAGCCCTAGTTTGTTGAGCTTGTTGAGCTGCAGCTTCTCTAGCAGCTTTTGCTTGCTCTGCTTGAGCAGAGCTGGTTTTTGACATTTGGTAACCAGCGTAAGCACCAGCACCAGCTGCAGCCAAACCAACTATAAGTTTTGCCCAATCGTTAGCCATACTTTGTTTCCTCCTGGAGGTTGTACTGATCTTTCAAATGGCGTACAACCGACACCTGACCAGCAGAAAACCAAATAAGTTTCTCTTCCATACTAAGGTCGGGAGACTTATCAGGATAAAGTTCCTCCAAGTATTTGATAATCTCAGGATCAATGTAAGGAATCATATATTCAAGCCAGTTGAAGTAACACGACCAGCGGCTGTTCCACCATAACCACCAATGCCAAGACCGGAACTAACCCTAGTTCTAGTTCTACCAGGCTGGCCTACCGTGGCTCCTGCTGTTCTTCGTTGTTGCGCTCTAGCTACTTGAACAGTTTGTCTTTGAGATTGTTCTAGCTGAGATTGCTGAATCTGAGCTTGAGATCTGCTTTGAGCGGAAACAGCAACGGCCTTTTTAGTTGCAATTCCTGCAGCTTTTTGTGCTGCTTCTACTTGCGTCTGCGCTTCAGCAAGAACTTTGGCTTGCTCTTGTCTTTGAGCTTCAAGAGCAGCAGCTGCAGCGGCAGCCTTTTGCTGAGATTCATAATTACCCCAAGCTTGTTGAAAGCCTGAGCTACCCCGAGCGGCAGCCCGCATTTGGCTTTCAATTCTGGCAACTTCACCATCAGTAGGGTTACGTCTAGTATTGCCGTCAATAATTACGGCGTTTCTATACTGAGAAACCTGTTGAGCGTATTCAGTGCCCGGAAAATACTGCTCAAAAAACTGATCTTGGGAAAGCGCCATAGCCCTACTTGAGGTTTATATCAAGCGTAGCTTGGGAGATCAGAGTTACTCATCTCGAAAAACGCTGGCATACGAGCTCTTTGAGTTTCGATGAGACCCTCTGCTTTACCTGCGTACATCAAGCTGTCGCTCTGGTCGATCCAGAACTGCCTATCCAGGTACTTGTCGTCTGACTTGCCCAGGGGCTGCATCACCCAATTAATGGTTGCCTTGCGGAGGCGATCCAAACTAGGAGAAACAGTGAGGCCAAGCTCACGACATACCAAGCTATTGGTAGCGACGTGTACTTGTTCATCACGGCTGATGTCCGCAGAGATGGTCCTCAGTCCAGCGTCACCGTTGAACCGGAAGAAGGGGAGGATAACAAAGAATATGCTTCGCTCAGCCACCAGTGCCTTGAGTACGGTGTGGTCTGGATGATCTTCCCAAGCTTTTCGGAGGCGAGCTGCTTCCGCTTCTGCTTGGCTATCTGTGCCGAGCGCACTTGCTGCGTATCCCAATGCAAGGTCATGGTTCTCTTCGTCCTTGATGTTGGTGAGTAAAAGGTCACGAGCCGTTTCCGGCACCTCGGACTGTAGAGCGTCGTTGATGAACTCACCGACTGGCAGTTCCAGTTGACGAAGTGCCAGAGCACGGTAGACAGCCTCCTCTGCTCCTTCTTTCAATTTACCGGCGGTTGTTTGAACTGGAGTCCAAGACCGCTTCCGTGCTAGCAATTTCTGATACGGATTCATCATTCTGCGCAATTACAATCAGGTGCCGAATCCCCTTCAACAATGCCTACTTTCTCAAGGATGCCTGCAAGATAAGCATCAACATCCACGTCGCTAATAGCTGCGTAGGCGTCTGTTTTGTCTTGTGTATCGGACATCACTTGAAGAGAGTAATACAAACTCTTCAAGGGGGAGTTCAACCATCGTGACATAAATTCGCGGTCCATTGTTGTCATATCGGACCACCAATTCATAGAAATTGCGTGAGCCATTCCTGTGCTATCCATGAGCTTTTGCCACTCACAATTCAGCTCAAAGAATGTGTCCCAACCAACCTCTTCTGCGGTCTCACATTTGGGATTGAACTCGTAACTTTGCACACCCAAAGTAGAACTATCACGATCTACCTTTCGGCTGATCGGAGGTGAGATTTCGGGGGCTGTAGTAAACCCTTCACGGTCCACGTAGCGGTACGCACAAGAGGCTGTAGGGGCCACGGTGAACGCTCGAGACATATTGTGGTCGGCAGCCACCTTTGCGGCCTCCATAAAGCCCAGCCAGAGGGCTTGTGCGATCTGACCAGCTTTGGTGCCTACGTTGGCGATGCCGTAGTT
>Ga0196899_1000098_pt1 | contig 43818 bp, 58 predicted proteins | sample VirMetDEL_Sep_01_FD_169095 | JGI IMG/M metagenome (GOLD analysis project Ga0196899, IMG submission 169095) | Aqueous microbial communities from the Delaware River and Bay under freshwater to marine salinity gradient to study organic matter... | ecosystem: Environmental > Aquatic > Marine >... | reverse complement strand
CATCACCTGCAGATAAGTTGCATGTTGATGGTAGTATTAGAATTAATGATAGTTCTTCAGGGGGATTAAAAGTAGGGACAAGTCAAGATTTACAAATCTATCATAATGGAACAAATAGCTTTGGTGCTGATAATTATACTGGAATACTGCTTTATCAACAAAGAACTCAAGACTCACATATACAATTTAGATTAAATGAAGGTGGAACTATTGCTGAAAAGTTTAGAATGGAAGCTGATGGTGATTTCCATGCACATCAAGATGTGATAGCATATTCTACTACACCTTCTGATAAAAAATTAAAAACTAATATTAAAGATATTGAGTATGGTTTAGACACCATTATGAAACTTAATCCAAAAGAATATGATTGGAAGAAAGACAATAGACACGATATAGGATTTATTGCACAAGAAGTAGAAGAAGTAATCCCTGAAATTGTAAAAGATAAAAAACATTTTGATAAAGAAATAAAAACTTTGGACTATGAAAAATTAACTGCTGTATTGATTAAGGCAGTTCAAGAACAACAAGAACAAATAAATGAACTTAAGGAGAAGTTAAATGGCTAAAGTAATCGCAGAAAAAGTACAAGAACAAGTACAAGTTGATTCACCTAAAATGGTAGAAATCAAGCATACAAGAACTATGCAAGATGCTTCAGGTAATGATGTTGAAGTAGTAGATTATACTGATGTTAAATCAGTAGATGAAGCTATATCACAATGTGAAGCACATAAAGCTAATTTACAAGCACAACTTACTGAGTGTGAAGCAGAATTAGCAGACTATATAGCAATAAGAGACGCTGAATAATGGCAACAACCAGAGTACCAACAATAGCACAAGGAAATATTAGTATTTCAAGTATTAAAGTGGCTACATCTTGTAATCAATCAACTAATTTGAGTTTAGCAAGTTTATGTAATGGTGGAAACTTTAATGGTATAGACCACACTTTTAGTGCAGCAGGTGGTCCAGCATTTCAATTTGACGCAGGGTTAGGAGAATATTTAGGATTAGAAGACCCACCATTTGAAATGAGCAATACAGCAGATGGTGGGTATATATAAAACTTTATATGATTTATAGAGAGAAAACACTTGACATAGAAGAGAAAAAATTACTATTTTATAGCGGTGAGGTACATACAAGCTATACTCATAGTATTTTTACTTACTTTAACAGGAGAAACAATGGGCGTAAATAACAAACAAATTAAGAGTTTAATTAAAGATGTTTGTGTCCAGATGGGAGACAAGTATGCAAAACAAGAAGCATTGGATATCGTATATGCTACAGGTCTTGTGGAAAGCAAGTACCAATATATCGAACAAATTGGTAAAGGTCCTGCAAGAAGCTTTTGGCAAGTGGAGCCCAGCACAGCCGTGGACAATTGTAAAAACTTTATATCATCTCGTCCTGACTTGCTTCAGGCATCTGCTGATATTCTTGGGATTGACCCTTATTATTTCATTGATGCTAATCCTGATGATTGGGACTGGATTCTTCGTACTAATATTGCTGCTGGTATTTTACATTGTAGAATTAAGTACTGGAGAGTACCAGAGCCGATTAAAGAAGGGAAAGAAGAATTAGCAAAGTATTGGAAGAAACACTACAACACAGAAGAAGGTGCTGGTAGTGTAGAACATTTTTTAGAATTAACGGAAGGTAAATTATAATGGCAACATTTTCACAATTATTAGCAAGCGCATATTCTCAACAAAGACTTGGACAAAAAGAGTCAGAAGGAATATTGGGAACAAAGATAAAAGAATCAGAAGACGTTCTAGCAGATGCTCTTAGAGCATATCAAGAATCATCAGATAAAACAGGTAGAGAATTTGAAGAATATCAAAGAAAAGGACAAGAAGCTAGCGCTGCCCAAACAGCTATATCTTTTTTAAATCCTATTGCTGGTGCAGTGGTAGGAGGAATATTAAGAGGAACAAGAGATAAGCCTGAATTTAGGCTCAATCTAGAAAAAGCAGCTCCTGGCTTTTATAACATTCTTTTTGGAAAACAAAGACAAAAAGACTTAATATCTTCAGTTGAAGGAACAAGAAAAAATGTTTCAAGCGCACTAGAAGGTTCTTTGCTTGCAGATTTTATAGATACAGCGACGGGCTATTATTCAGCAACACAGTTGCAAGACTTATTTAAAGGAGATGATAGCTTATTAGCCTCAACTTTAACTCAAGATTTTGGGTATACAGACCCTGATAAATTAATTTCAACATATGGAGATATGTAATGTCAGACGGAATACAAATAAAAACTTTAGAAGAATTATTAGCAGAACAAGGTCTTGATATGTCAGCATTGACAGACCCAGGAGCTAGATTTGGAACTCAATATGGACAAGAAGGAGCATACGGATTTGCTTTTACTCCTTTTGATATAGGTAGTTATCAGGAAAGTGCAGAAGCTTTAAAAGGTTTAGAACAATCTTTAATGGGTGGAATAGAAGAGCAGTTTGGTTTTGAAAGAAGAGGAATGCAAACTGGTTTAAGTTCTGAGTTACAAAAAATACAAGAAATGGGAAGACCTTCTGGTTTGGTTGGAGGAGCAACAGGTAGGTTGATGGATGTTGCAAGAAGAGGAGCTCAAGAATCTTATGGTAGGTTAGTAGGACAAACAGAACAAAGAAGAACTTCTACTCAAGAACAATTAGGCGCTAAAGCTGCTCAGTTGGAAGGTTTATTTTCATCTTTTCTAGAAGGTGGAACATCAAGATATTTACAATTGCTTCAAGCTGACCCTACTGGAGGAGCAGAATCCAGAATAGCTACTCAAGCAGATGTACAAGAATTTTTAAATCAAATGGGTGGACTAAACCTTGTTGAAAAAAGTAAGTTTATGGCTGGTCTTCTTTCTTTAGTTGGTAAACCTTATTCAGAAATGCAAGAGAGATTTTTACAATTAAGACAGGATTATATGAATGGCTAGAAAAGTTTTAAACCCAACAGTAAGAACATCTTTAGGTTCTCAGGCAATAGATACTGCTATGAAAACTTTAGAAAGAATTGGAGTAGAGCAAGCAAAAACAAAAAGGCAAGAACAGCTTATTAATTACTACAATCAAAGAGACCAAGTACAGGCTATAGAAGATGCTAAAAAAGAAATATCAGATAATGAAAAAAGATTCGGAGACGAGTATCAAAAACCTATCTTGAAATTAATAGAAGAAGGTAAGTATAGGGAAGCAGAATTAATGTTAGGTAAAAGAGATGAAGGTCAAACTTCTATATATTCAATGAGATATAATTCTATGCTAACAGAAGATAATAGAACTTTTTTTAGAAGCGAAGAAGATATACAAAAATTAATTGACAATGGTATTCAATCTAAAAAAGATGTTGGAGCAGATATGGCTGTATGGTCAGACCCTAATGCAACTAAGGCAGAAAAATTAAATGTATTAGCAAGGTCAAGAAAGAGAATGAAAGATGGTCTAGCTGGATACAAAGAGATTGACAATTACTTGAATATTGCAAAAGATATGGGCTTTGATGATGACCTAGGTTTTACAGATGATGTAAAAGCTGGAGTAACTGCTGGAACATTGAAGAGTGGAATGAGCAGTCTATATGATACTGTAGATTATTTTGAAAGAATTAATATGCCTACCAATGAAAACCTGCAAGCATTTTATACTCAATCTTCAAAAAATTATGGACTTGGTAGTCTTGAAGATGAAGAGTTTAGAAGAAAAATAGTAAAAGATTTTAAAAACCTATCTTCTCAAAACGCAGCACAAACTTTAAGACAAATAAAATCTGAAGTTATTTTAAGAGAACCTGGTCAACCAAACTTCTTTGAATTATTGCCATATGGAGATTTTAGAAAAGAAGAAATATTTAATAATGTTTCTGGATTAATCATTGAAGCAAAGCCAGAGCTAGCTAAAATGTCAAGAGACGAACTAAAAGTAGCATTAGAAAAAGAAGAATATAACAAATATTTTAGAGACGAACTAACAAAAGCTCTTGGACCTACCTGGTTTAATACTTACGAAAAAATGAGAAAAGATAATTCTGTTAGATATAACTTACTAGGAGAATAGATGCCAGACCCACAAGAAAAATCAATAGATTTTAGTGCAGGGTTAAATCTTCCAAAAGAAGTAAGCCTTGATATTCCAGATACTTTATCATTAGACTTTTCAGCTGGTATTGTAGATACAGAAATCGATACCTTCAAACCTTTAGACGAACCAAACTCACAACCTAAATCTGATATCATAGGTTCTTTTATGGAAAAATATTTACCTACTGCTGTAAAAGAAATGTACAACAATAGCATTGAAGGTATTGCTACAGAAATTGCTACTGGTAGAAAAATGTATTCAGTTCCAAATAGAGATGCTATTGATTCAAGTTTAGCTAGAGACATCTTTATTCAAATGGGTTCTTTTTTAGTTCCTACACCAACAAATGTAGGTAGTCTTTTAGCAGGAGGTGTTGTTGGTAAAGGAGCTCAAATAGCTGGAGGTAGAAAAGCCATGGAGTTTGCTGCAAACCAAATGGTTAAAAAAGGTTTAGTAAGCAATAAATTAAAAAAAGAGCTTGTAGATGATGTATCAAGAATTACTTTTGTAGAAGGTGGTGCTTTTGCAGCACAAGAAGGTTTATATAGTGGAGCTATAGAAGTAAGAGATGCGATTATAGAATCTGATTTTGACATATCTAAATATCAAAATATAAAAGATAAAGATGAAAGATATTATACTGTACTAAAAGATATGTTAGACCAATCAGACCCAGTGGACTATTTAAGAGGTTTCGGAGTGGCTGCTATTGGAGGTCAAGCATATGGTGCTGTTAGATATGTTAAACCTAAAAAACTAAAATTTACCAAAAGCCTTGAAAGAGAACTTAAACCTCTAGAGAAAGCAAGAGGTTTAGAGCTAGGTATAGGGGCCGAGATATTATCTGTTATGGGTGCAAGTCCTTTGCTTTACGGAAGAGAAATATCAGAATCTCAAGAAGGTGACACTATGAAAAGTTTTGTACTAGCTACTGGTATTGTAGCTGCAGCAGGCTTACCAAGAGCAGCATTCAATAGCGCTAGAAAAGCTTATAGAGAAGGTAAATCTATAGGGTTAAAAGAAAAGGGAGTATTTGGAGAAATACCTGGACAAGAATTAAGAGGTTTAAATTTTGATGAGATAAGCGAAGCTATACCAGAAGCTGTAGAATTGCAAGGACTTATAAGAAGGTCATCTGATGTATATAAAAGAGTTCAAGAGCCTTTAATTAGGTTGACTGGTAGAAAAGGCGACCCTATGATTACAGAGCAGGTTGCTTTAACTATTAGAGATATAAACAAAAAACAATTACCAGCTGGAATGGCTAGCGGTCCATATGCTAATGTAGATATATTTGGAAAGCCTATAGAAAAAGTTAATAGAAAAGGAAGAAAAGTAATTGAACAGGCAGATGTTGAAGCAATACCAGCTAGCTTAGATGCTAAGATAAATAGAAAAAGCATAAAATATGTGGACGATGGAATACAATTTGAAGTAGAAGTTGGAGGAACAAACTATGCTCTTGACCCTGTAAATTCAGATTTATTCTTAAAATTTTACACATCACAACCAAGCTTAGCTAAAAAATTTAAAGAAAAAAATAGAAAGTATTTTGGTCTAACTTACGAAAGAAGAAGAAAACTTAGACAATTTAGAACAGATGCAAACAGAGGCTTGAATGGTTTGGAAAAGGGAGATTACATTAGAGCGTTAGAGCAGGTAGCAGATGAATATGATATCAAAAAATGGAACAATTTAAAACAGCCTCCAAGAATTAAAGATATGACAGATGTTGAGATGAGACTAGTAACTGAGCAAATAGGAGATATTCAGTATATTAAAAACTTTGAAGAGCATATAAAAACCAACTATGGGGCAGACTTAGATAATCTTTCAGGAATTGCAAACGAATCTAACATACTTAACTATGCAAAATCTTTAGTAGGTAGCATAGGAAAAGATGTTCAATCTCCTGCTGCTAGAACTGCTATAAAACTAATATCGAAAACAGACAGAAGAGTAATTCAACAATCCACAGAAAGACTTGTCAATCTACAAAGAGCTTTTGGTATGGACGAAGCTGTATTAAGTGTTAGAAAAGGTTTACCAAGATTTGCAACAGGATATAATCCTTTTAGAAATGAGATGTTAGAAAAATGGATAACTGGAGAAAAAATTAAATTAAGTAATGGAACAACAATACCTTCAGGTTTTGATGAATATATTACATTAGATGCTAAGCCTAGAGCTATAAGAGCTATGAAATCTCAGGCAACTAAACTTGAAAAATCTGGAAAAATAACGAAGAAAGAAGTTGCATTTTTAAAAAGAAGAATTAATGCTGTTGAAGGTATTAAAACTATTATGGATGAAGTCTATGACGATGCTCTTAAAGCGAAGATAAAGGTTGCTGGAAGAAAAGAATGGTACATGCCTTTTGTTATTAAGAAATCAATAAGAGATACCATATATACAGATATGTTAAATTTAAATCAAAAGGTTCAACAAGTAGTTGGAGAAATATCTTTAGACCCTGAAGTAGCTTTGAGAAACTTAGATGACAAAGGTAAAGAAGCCTTAAATAAAACTATTGAAGATTTTGTTACAAAGCTTGTAAAGTCTGCTGATGATAATAAAAAATCATTTGGAGATTTATTTAATTTAACAAAAAAGAAATTACAAAATGACAGTCCAGAAGTATTATCTGATGTTCCTAACTATGATGTATGGGCTGCTATGAACTCTACAATATATACAGATGGATTTAAGATTTATGCTCCTTTGGAAAAATCAAGAAGAATTGTAGGTTCTACTGTAACCAACCTAGACATTTTACGAGAAGTTGTAGCAAGTAAAAAGAATATGTTAGATACAAATCTTATGACTTTGTTCCCAGATTACATAAACGGGGCTACAAAAAGAATTGAGTTATCAAAAACATTTACACCAGACGCTGCATTTTTAAATAAATTAATTGATAGAATACCAGAAGAAGCAGAGCTTAGAGGCTTTGGTGCACTTCTAGGAAGAATGGGAGCTAATAGTGCTAGATTTGGTAGTGATGTAAGAGGAAAACTACCTAGATTTGTTGTAAAAGAAAAAGACGCTGTAAGGCTTTTAAAAGAATCTTTTACTGGTGAAGACGCAATGAATAGAAGAGGAGAATTTGCTGGAGTAATGAATTGGGCTTCAAACTTTGAAATGTTTAGTAAGATATCTATTGGTACGGCAACAATACCTAATGCCACACAGGTGTTTATATCTTCATTACCTCAGTTTGGACCAGGCTCTTTAGTAAGAGGTACTCACAATATGTTCTTTAACCCTCAAGCAAGAGATATGCTTGGTAAATCTGGAATAACTGGTCTTTCTGTTATCGACGAGCTTTTAGGAGGTAGTAGAGCTTTGGAAATAGGACAAGCAAACTTACTTAAATTTGATGACCCTACAACTGCTTTTGTTAAACTTGTAAAAGGAGAAGTTAAGCCAAGGCAAGTTATAACAGGTCTTTTTGACCTAGCTGCAAAACCATTTATGATGGTCAATCAGTTTAATAAAATGCTGTCTGGAGCTATGGCTGAAGACTATATTAGAAATCTAGTAAAGATGTATGATGGTAAAATGGGACTTGCAAGAAATGTTGAAAGTTTACTAACAATTCCGCTAGTTAATAGACAAGCATATGCTAGAAACAAGATGAAGAAAGTTTTTAACATAGATATAGACGAAGCTATGAAATATAAAGATGCTATTCTAGATAGAACATATAATCCTGCAGACAAAGGTCAAGCAAGAATGAGAACAAAAATTTTACAAGCTATGGAACAGTATGCTACAGGTTCTCAGATAGGTAGACAGTTCGATAAAGATGCTTTAGTATTTGCTGATAGCTATCATAAGCCAGCAGTTTTATTTAAAAGATTCCCTATAGGTCAAGCAAAATATGCTTTAGATATGATAAAATTTGAAATGGCAAATGGAAATATAGGTATGCCTTTGTACTTAGCTGCTTCTGGTTCTTTTGGTGGACAAATAGCATTTAAAGCTATACAAGATTTTAAGAAATATATTTCTGGAGACAGACAATTTTATGGTCAAGAAGAAAAAGAAAAATGGATAGAAACAGATGGAGATGCTATTGTTCAAGGTATTTTCCAAAGTGGAGTTGTAGGGTCTTATGATGTTATTGTAAGAGATTTTGAGCCTATAAATAATTTAAAATTCTTAGCAAAACCAGTTCTACTAGACGACGCTATGAGAATAATGAAGACTGTAGATTATGCAGTTACTCAATTTTACGTTAATGAAAAAGATTTAAATATTCAGGTAAGAGAGTCTATGATAAAAGCTGGTCCAATATTTGGTCCTATTACGAATTCCATATTAAAAAGATATGCTTATGAAGGACAACTTCCTAAAGGATTGGGAGGACCTCCTGGAAAAGAAGGTACGCCTCCATATAAACTAAACAGAGATGATGCAGAGGGTAGAAGAAAATATGTAGCTCAAGACATAACAAAGTTAATGTTTACTGGTACAGGACCTGATGGCAGTATAAATGAGGCTACTTATCAAGACCTGGCAGACAAAGCAACTAAACTTGCTTCAGATTGGAATAAAAGTTATTTTGTAACACAGTTTCCAGATTTAAAAATTGACCCTATGGAGCAAAGCCCAAGAAATCCTTTCTATAAGAAAGGTCTAATGCAAAAATTTGAAAAAGAGATTTACAAAAACCAAGATTATTATGAAGAACCAGTGAAAAATATAGATTTCACACAATACTTAGAGGATTAAAATGGCAGATAAATTAACAATACAAGATTACTTAGACTTTTTTGGCGACAAAAGCAAGACAGCAGATGAAGCATTAGAGGCTACATTCGGAGCTTCCCAAAGAGGAAGTTCTATGACACCAGAAATGATGCAATTAATTATGGGAGCAGTAGAACCAGGCGGTGGTATAAAGTCTGCAGGTAAAGCAGTTGCAAGAGGTGGTAAAAACATATTAGATATATTAAAAGAATTAATTGGTAAAGGTAAACCAGAAATGGGAGACGTTCTTGCTGGTCTTCAAAGAAGAAGTCAACCTTCTGAATTTGTAGGACAAACAACACCTGGACAACAAGTTCTAAAACTATTAGAAGATTCAAAGCAAGCTACAAAGCTACCTGCTCAAGACCTTCCAACTCAAGGACAGTTTTTTATTAGAAACAGAAATTTGACTTCTAAAGGTGGTTCAGTTGAACCTATGGAGTCTCTTCCTAATTTAAATCAAGGTCCTATTTCTAGCAGAACTCCAGAGCAAAACGTAGTTAGAAATATTATGAAAGCTATTGATAGACAAGCTAGAGAATCTGGAGCTAGAAGTTCAGAGAGTTACTTCTACAATCAGATGGGCTATGAAACATTAATAGATTTACTTAGGAAAGCTGGTAAATGAATCAAAACGTAGAGACAAAAAATAAACAAGGCACATTGTCAGATATGATGCAGGGTATTTTAAGAAGCCTTGAATCGTACGCTGTGGATGAAGAGTCAGGTAAGTTGAGTTCGTCTTTATTAGGAGACGTCATCTCTACAGCTGTTCCTGGATTAGGATTAGCAGGAACACTGGGAAGAAAACCTCTTACTAAATTGATTCCTTCTTTAGCTAACAAAATTGGTGCAAAAAAAGCAGATTGGAAAAAATCTGGATTTAGCAGAGAGATACTAGACGAGTTTGATAAAAATCAAGGATTCTTTTTTAACAATGTCAGACTTATGGAACAAGGACTTGCTCAATCAGATGTAAGATACCCTTTAGCTAAAAAAGTTTTTGACTTTTATTATAGCAAGATAAAAAAATAATTAGAATGGAACGCCTGGCATTTCTTTTGCGACACTTGCTTCTGCTTCTTCCACAGTATCATACAACGTACAACAATCTGGTGAGAACCCAACCGTTGCTTTCCCAGTTGACCCATACCTATTTTTAGCTACAACTATATCTAGTCCATACTTTCCGTGCTTTGCATTCTCAAAGTTTACAGTCCAAGGATAATGTGTAAATGCTACAATCTCTGCATCCTGTTCTAGATTACCAGACTCGGCAAGGTCACTAAGTTTAGGAATTCTTTCTGTCCTATACTCTATATTACGATTAAGTTGTGAAACAAGAATAACTGAAAGTTGTTCTGATTTACATAACCATTTATATCGTCTTGATGTATCACCTATTTTCAATCTTAAATCTCTCATATCATTACTAGGGTATTCAATCAAACCTATATGGTCGTCAATAACGACGTCAGGTTTTATACGTCTAATTTCACGAAAAGTTCCCTCTAAATTTCTTATGTTGTCAAACATAAATAGTTTGTCAGTATACTTTTCTTTAATAATATTTAAACTTTTTTCAATCTCTGATTTACTAGTGACTGCACTATGTCTTAACATATGATATGTAATACCTTCTGATTCCATAGCAATAAACTTTTTCATCATCTCAGTATTAGGCATTTCTCTATTAAACATAACAACCTTTTTGCCAGACAACACAAGATTTCTAGCTATATTGGCAACTGTCGTGGTTTTAGCATTCCCAGGTCGCCCAGCAAAAATGGTTATTTCTCCTCTAGTCATACCCGATATAATATTGTCTATCGGTGTAAAACCAGTGGTGGTTAGGTTTCTTTTGGAGAATAAAGAATCTTTTGTCATAGACAATAATGTATCTAAATCAAATTTTTGACCAGGCTCTAAGTTTAATAAAGAGCTTGTCGTATCGTGAACATTTACAAGTAAACTACTAATATCATTATTATTGTCGTAAGCTTTCTTAGCAATCTCGTGTGATTGTGATACCAGCTTTCTTCTTAGCCAATCAGAATTAACTTGCTTAGCATACGACTCTACATTAGCAGTACTAGGTATTTCAGATAGTCCGCTTAAATAGTATGTAATACCTTTTATCTTACTAGATATATTTACAATATCTATTGGAATGTTTTCTGATTTAAGCTCTGTCATCGCCTCCCAAATCTTTTTATTTTTCTCTACATAAAATGCGTCGCTTTCTACAATGTATTCTTTTACAACATCAAAGCATTCATCTTTGAGAATAATAGAACCTAATACGGCTCTTTCTGCATCGTCGCTAAATATGCCACCTACTGATTCTTGCATTTGTGACACACTCCTTTCACCATAGGTATTGTTTTATATACAGACTGGTCTAGATATCCAGGCTCAAATTTATTATTGTCTTGCATTTCTATAGCCCAAGCTTTTTTACATATTGGACATCTAGTAGGTACTCTTACCATAGAAACCTTTTCATTGCTAGGCTTAACTCTTTCTGACAAGAATCTTGGATTCATTCTACCTTCGGTAAAAAGTTTATATACCTCTTCGTCAAACCATTCTTCATAGTTCTCAGGGTCTGTTTGTTTTAAATAATATAAATAAGATTCGAACTCAGCTTTTTCTGAGGCGAACTCTTCCTTAGTCTTATAATTAAAGACACTTCTCATAATGCTCTCCCTATTTTGTATTAATTAATTGAGTTGAAAAGCTAATTGGATTAATTCCAATAAGTCTTTATATCGAATAGTAGCGTATATTTCTCCTCTATCTTGTTTGATAAGGGTAATATCGCAATCGTCTGGTGGCAATAGATAGCTAGCAATAGACTTTCTTACTTTACACTGAACCTTCATTTTTCTAGAAGTTTCTTGGTCCAATAAATAATCTATAATTAAATCCACTTCTGGAGATTCGCCTAGACTTCTTCCGTCGCTACCCCAAGCTCTTTTTGCATTGAAGCCGTGTTGCTCTGCGATGTCTACGCATTCTTTCTCGAAGCGATTACCTTTTGCTTTTGATTTACTTGCCATATTTCAATATACTCATTTATTCTTTCTTTGGTCAACTCAAATGTTTTAGTTTATCTATATCAAATCTTTCTGCTGTTCTTCTAACGAACTCGTCAAATACCATAAATGTATCTTTCCATTCTCCATCGTAGTATATTTTTGTAACGACAGTGTTAGCTAACATAATTGATTGCTCAGGGCTTGTGCTATGTGTGGCAATAACTCCTAATGATATTTTCCTGGTCGCTCTCCAGGTGTCGACAATTCTTTCTATTACTAGTCTTTGCCCTAATGGAAACGGAGCGTCGTCTTTTTTACAGTCTCCTATTAATAGAAATTTATTGCCGACTTCAAAACAAAAGTCGATATCAGTAGGCGAAACAAGCCCATCTTGCAATCCATCAAATATTACTGGTTGTTTAAACCTTTTCTCGTATAAAATTGGTCTTTTCAAAAATTTTCCTTTCGAGGATGCCCCTCTAAGCGATTATAATTACATTTTCGACATAAGTGTCGACTAGTATGCGTAACGTCCATAGAAGGGCAATCTCGTGCTTTATTTTAATTTAACACTCTTTTTTGTGGAAAAACTATGTTTTTTGAGCAGTCGAGCCAAAAAAACGACAAATCTATGTGGTCGTTGACAATACTTATGTTATAACCTTCTTCAATCATCTTTAATACTACCTTTTTGGTAAAAGAAGGAAATGCTCTATACCTTACAAAACATTCATTCGTTGACGTTACTCCCGTCTTTTCTATCTTTTCTCTTATCTTTGTTTCTTTCAATGTCATCTAATATCTCCCTATATCTTTTTCTTAAGATGTGGACGAGGTATTTCTCTTCTCGCCCACTTATTTTTTCAATATCTTTGAATCCTACTGCACTAAGTCTTTTAGTCACCAAGACCTCGGTTATACCTGGTTGGTATCCCATAAGGTCTTGGAAAGACTTCATAATGGCATTCCATTTACTAATGTCCATTAGTCGCAAGTATCACAATAGTTTGGACCAAGAGCTGCTCTAGATTGATTTAAGACATCTTTGTCTTCTACAACAGGAGCATCTTCTTTATACTGGTCTTTATATTGAGACTCAAAGGCTTGCCTAGCCAAAGCTCTTATCTCTACTTCGTCTTCATGACGACTAGACTCAAGAACTTCTATTATTGACTTGGCTTCTTCTTTTGTAAGTATGAAAGAGTACTTCATTAGAACGGCAATTCGTCTTCTGTTACTGGCTTGTCTACTGTTCTATTTGATTTAAAAACATTGACAGCTGTTGGAGTTACTCTTTCTTCTCCTGACTGGTCAGTCCACTTGTCGTGAACAATCTTGATAGTCACAGGGTTTCCTGAGATATCAGACTCCATAACCATAGGTAATAAATATCTACCTTGGTCATCTTTCTTCATCTCAAATCCACAAGCTTCTGCGAATATCATATACCCTTTATTGTTTCCTTGATTGTCTTCAAGCTTAGGGTATTTTGTTTTGTCAGGAGCTTTAAATCTAAAGTATCCTTTAGACTTTACTTCCCTACCTTTTAAGTCAGGATATCTTTTGTCATCTAACCTATAGGTAGCTTCAAAGATGTCGCTAATATATTGATTTCTAACAACGATATCTTTCTTAATTGTCAATTTACTGACTGTAGCCTCATACGTTCCCTCTTCGATAGTGGCATATTTTTTACCACTTGTATCGTCAGAAGGGTTGTAATAAGCAACATTGTTATCTATGTCATTTAATACATCTGTAACATTACTCATTTTTTACTCCCAATTAATTTAGACATTACTTTATCGTAATTGTCTTGATTTATCTTACCAGACTTAAGTGCTTTATACACTTGGTCTGCTTCTTTTTTATCCATCTCTGCAATTACATCCATCAGATTATTGTATTGGACTTCTCCAAGACTCTTATCTACATATTGCTTACGATAGACATCGTCTGCTACATTACATAGTCTATTTACTGCAACCTTGAACGCATCTGAGTTAGCAGCTTTTAGGTCATTACCTAAGTCTACATACCCTGAGCCATTTCTAGATACTGCTATTCTATGTGCTGCAACTGAGTCAAAACTACGAGGCACACCTTCGTCCATAACTTTAAGACGTCCGTGAACTACAATAGCTTTGTCTCCAAGAGTTTCATACTTGATTACTTCCCAAGACCAGATAGGATAATGTTGGTTTAGTCTCCAACGCATATATCCTTCGTCTACATAGTCAAAACCATTTCTACTTTTAACTACGTCGCTTGGAGTAGGTTCTTCTGAAACCATTTGGTGTTTAGATACTAGCATATCGCTCTGCATTGGTGATTCATTCAATGCTTCTATATCAGATTGATACATATCTAGTTCAGACATTTTACCCATTTATACTCCCATTGTTGTAAGGACATAGATGTCTAACATCACAAAATGACTGACATTTTCTACCGTCCCAGGTTTGTTCTTTACTACATTGTTGAGGTAAGTTTCCTGTTTCTAGAGCTTGTACAAGCTCATCTCTAGCAGAAAGAAACTTATTCTCTAACACTTCATCGTCATACTTAGGTATTTCAATCAGGTAAATATGTTTGTCTAGACCTCTATCTCTAGATACTGCTAGACCTCCGTCTCTTAAAGTAACCTGAATATACATATTTTCTACGTCATATCCAGATTTATTTAAAAGATATCTATACCAATTTACCTGCCAGCCCCAATCTCCATAGTCTGCTAGACCTTCATCACGATACCATTGTTTAATCATCTTAGGAGAACCTTTTTTTCCCCATTTACCGCTCATCTTGTATCTAGCTCCAGACGGGTCTGGAATTAGTTTGTATGTCATCCCTAATAGTTGAGCACATTTATAAGAGCCAGTATTCTTATAGTCTAACAGTGTTTTAGTCTCCTTGTCATACAAGTCGGCTATACCAGTTATGTCAAACTCTTCTAGCTTTTCTTCTAATAAATGTCTGTCGTCTTCGTGTTGTTCTAATTGAGCGTGATGCATTGTTCCTGCTAGAGAAAATGCTCTATCTTGAGGGTCTATGTAATATTCTTTAGTCCTTTTAAGATAAGATTCACAAGCTCCGTTAAGCAACTCAGTTGTAGACGGCTTTCTATTAGGGTCTCTTTCTTTCGACATTTCAATTAAAGTAGGTAATGACATACCCATTTTAACAATATCGACATTGCCCTTTTTCACGTCATCAAACGTTACTTTATCTCCATTTGGGTAAACGAAACCAACTGCGGGCATTATTTGTCTCCTTGTTATTAACATAGTCTGTCATCAAACCATGTAGTTTATCTTTAATTGACACACCTTCTTTTAACGTCTTGGACTTAAACTTTATCCAAAGTTTCTTGTCCACAACGAAAGAAGTTTGATATCTATTTTTTGTATTTATCATACACACAATGTAGTTAAATAGTTTTACTTGAGTCAAATAAAACTTTAAAACTTTATAAGTTAAGTTTCCTAAGTTCTTTATCTACATCTTGCTTTACATCATCACTTAAGCTATCAAAATACTCGTGAAGTATTTCAAAACCATTTTTATATCTTGCAGTAAAACCAATTTGATTATTTAATTCGTTTTCTGCTCTTGCATAGTCTTCTTCTAATTTCTCAAGATAAAGAAGTAGTGCGTCTAATTCTTTATCTACTCTTTTAAACTGCTCGTAACCTTTACTCATTTCTATTCTCCTTTTTAAGTGTGTAAATTCCTAGACTATTATTAACTTCTTCCAAGTCTCTAACTAATCGTCTCATCTTCTCATTGAATATAATATTATTTCTATTCAAAGGACCTTCGTGTTTTATAGACCACGCTTTGTCTATTACTTTTTTACTCATTCTTCCTCCAATTCAAAGTCTGTCCAGTCTCGGCATTCGCTACATATAGCTACACCAATGTCTCCGTCTTCTACTAATTCTGTTATAGCACTACCGCCACAACAAGTAGACATCCAAACTTTATCGTCTCTATCTATCATTTCCATAATACCTTCTTCGTTTTCAATCATTGTTTCCTCGCATTGTTCACATTCTTTAACATAAATCTTTGGCTCGTCGCCTTCGTGTCTATTACCACAATTACAAACAACCGTTGGTTCCCATAAACCTTTAGACGACTCGCCCTTTTCAGATGATATAAATCCAAGATAGCTCATCTTTGGTCATTCATATAGTCTCTTTGCTTGCTATTCCATTCGTCATAACGCATATCATTGTCGTTCTCAAACTCTTTGATAGCATTAGCAAACTCGTTGTAAGCAAAGTCTACATCCCATACGTCTAGCTCAGTCTCTTCGTCGTGAGCAATCGGAACATATATTTTGATAAAAGCAGGGTCGCTTTTTTTACTTATAGTATCATTCATTTTATTTCCCATTGTTGTATTGCAGGTAGCGTCGCCAGACCAAGAGTATTTCTATAATAACCTCTAAGACTACCTGCAATTTTGTTCATATACATTTTTACTCCACAAGTTATAAATAATAATTTACAATTCCAAGAACTTTGTTGTCTGCTATCGAGCTTTTTGTCGAGCTTTTGTAAAAATTTCATAAGTAAAATCAAAAAAACCAAGCGACGCCCGACATAAAATTGTCGGACGCCATCTTGATTGTCTTTACAACATATAGTCACGTAATAAATCATAGTCTACTTGTTGTTTTGCACTATAATCACTTGTAAAGTCATCTCGTCTGTCGTCATTGACTAACAAGAATGTATCTTTGAATATGTCTTTATATTCAAATCTACAAGTGTTTTTGTCAAACTCTACAATCGTATCTACATTAGCAAATACGTCATTGTAGAATTGTGTCGCAACGTGTTCTTCCATAGACAATCTAAGTTGCTCAGTTCTACCTTTGTAAAAATCCTGAGTTTCTTTGTCTATTTCAAAGACGTCAAAGATATTCTCTATCGACATTACAGACCTATTCATCCTATTTCTTAGATAGTAAAGCATAGGCTGTAATAGATAAGGTCTATCTTTTTTAGGTAAACCGAGATATCGTCGTAATAACTCAGAGTTTTTCCTATAATCATACACTTCAGTAAACTGACCTTCGTCGCAAAGTGAAAATGAACTATTGTACCTAGTTGACAACTTTGCAAGTTTTGTCATTATCGACGGACGCATTGTCAAAGACTGATACATCGACGATGAACCAAAATCGTAGTCATGTTCTAACTTCGTCATTTGTTCAGTTATCTCAAAAGACTTGTCCACGACTTTAGTCCAAAACTTAGTCCAATGTTTGATTTTCTCTTTTTGCAACGTACCTGAATGATAACGTATTTCCAGACCTTGATTGCCTTGAAAGTGGCTATGCCAATTCAGTCCAACATATCTTTTGTCGTTATACTTATCGTTTGTATAACCACCATTGTCGTAGAAGAAATCTATAAATTCGTCTCTACTACTGATATATTTAAAATCGGCGACTGGTTGTGTAACAGGTCTAGACCAACGTTGATGTCCACTACCATAGTATCTAGACTTAGGTAACCACGTATAAATATGTGGCTCCATTAGTTTAGTAAATAGTGTTAAGACACAACAATGTATCCAGTCGTAATCTTGAACATCTATATGCAAGTGAAGTCCAGTCTTGAAGGAAGCATATGCATTCCATTCTTGTTCTAGACGTTTACACATATAGTCTGCATCTTCAATTACCTTATCTCCACGACGTGGACGCATTACAAGTTCTGCTCCATATCTATGTGTTGAATTTGTAACACTACCATCAGACACAACAGCACTTCTACCTAAACGATAATAATCGTCTTGATTATCTGTGTTTCTTGTCATTCCTAGATGAAAGTTTAAGTCGTCACTAACGTCTCCATAACTTTCGTCGTATCTGAAGTTGGTTTCAAGTTCTAGTCCAACGTATCTTTTTGACTCTATCATATAGAATGTGTCGTTACGATAATAGTCTGCTTCAGGATTTACGAATGTAGTTCTTGTTTTGACATATGAATTTGAATAGACTTCCCATTCGGGATAGCTATTTTCTTCAATTTCATCAAGACAATAATCACATAAGTAGTCTCCATATCTGTCTGACCATACCATATCGTCCCTGTGACATTCATTTGCACATTCTGGACATTCCATACAAACATCGTCGTGACAGGTCTGACATCTGTAGTCGCCATTGAACTCGTACGCATATTCGTTATGTATCGTCTCATTACACTCATAACATTCTGTGTAGTTTTCTTGATAACAATCGTGACATACAAGCTCTGATGTGTCATTAGACTGAAAGTCTGCTTCGGAATCAGATTCGACGTTACAATCTACACAACAATACATTTCATTGTCTAGTGCTTCTTGTACTTCTTTGCTTAATCCGTCGTTACTATTCATCGTAGACCTCTACTCTTTCGAAAGAATCTAGTCCATACTTGTCTTCCCACATCTGTTCTTCACTATATACGTTTTCAGTATTAGGACAGACGTAATACCAAGTATCGTCAGACTCGTCAAAAAACCAAGACTGAGGACTTGTTTGAAAGATATTGGCTAACTCCACTACTTCGTCACTAAGCCAAGATTTTGACCAATCGCTTCCATTGTCATCATCATATCCAAGCTCTACTTCTTGTTCATAGTCTAAGCTAGACTTGTACGTTCCATAAGTGCTTGTCGGATAACGATTAATATTCCATTGATATGTTCTTGACTCATACTTGAACAATGTCTTTTCTACATTAGTTTTGATATCGTCAAACTTCGACGTATCAAAAGCATATAATGTATTTTTGTTAAGACTATAAACGTCTGCTTTTATATTATGCATTGCTAAAGCATCGTCAATAAATGACGATTCGCTTGCATAGAACAACGTTTTAAGTTCAGGAATGTATGCGACGTGTAAAGGACGATTCGTCTCTCTACACAAATACAATACCATTGGATTTTTCTTAACGAAGGATAACGCAAAGTCGCTGTCAAAATCTTTGACTGCATCTTGTATGTTATCGTTGCTATCTATTGACTTAAAGATAAGCTGTGAGTCTACTGGACATTGCTTGTCTAGTTTACTTTGCATCTCTTTAATATTGTAAACGCAACCATTGTGAGCTCCGACGACGTCGCCGACTCTAAATGGATGTGCGTTCGATTTGACTATTGCTCCTTCTGTCGCAAATCGTGTATGTCCAAGCAATATATATGACTCGTCAATTAATGACTTGACTGCATTATTATATTCTTTGGAGTCTACGAATTTGCCAGACGGCAATAGTGATTTATATACTCTAGTGCTAGTCCCGACCTTAGCAATACCAGACGAATGAGACCCTCTAGTCTCACTATCTATTGCTATTTCACGCAACACCTTTTTGACAAGTTTATGTTGTCTCTTAGTGTAGGGCGTCGGTGACTTTGCTATACCATATATACCACACATAGTCTAATCTCCTTTGTTTTTGTTTAAAATCCCTATATCCTGTATAGGCGAAGTTTGCGACGAATACATATCGGTGCGAAAGGAATAACACCCAGACAAACCGACTATTTGTCCATATTGAGTATGACTCGTCGCTATAATCATTGTGTGCCTACTATTGTAAGCCAAAATCTTTCTCTAGTTGATAGTCGCTTTGCTTGATTGCGACTATACTTATAAGGTATTTTATCCATACCAATAAAATTATCATATTTTCTTTTAACAAACCATAGGCGTCGCTTGTAAGCAAGACGTTCTTGTTCTTGTCTTGTTAGCTTACGTGGACGCCCTTTCTTATCTGGTTTAAGGTATATCATTTAGATGATTGCCTTTGTAATCTCGTAGTTCTCACGTCTGACGTCTTCTAAGTCTTGACGTAGTTTTGCAATGTCTTGAACTACTTTGTTTTTCTTATCTTGTACGACTTCATTTTCTGAATAGAAATTGAAAATCGCCGACTGCAATTCTTTTAATTGTCTATCAATACCTGATATCATTTGCAAATTGCGTCTATGCGTTTTTATTTTGTCTTCTATCATTTTAGCTCCTTTTCTAGTCTAGCTTTATATATATAAGAAATTGTCTGAAATCTATAATCGTCTATCATCATACTATCGTCTACAACCTACTTGGCGTCCAAGCTCTACGTGCTTGACGATATGCTTTGCGTAGTGTCTTTAATGCGTCTTGTATATTGTTTGCGTCAAGTGTAATACGTCTGTCACTTATCTCATAAGTGTCCATAATATTGGACTCGACACGTAGATATGTATTGTCTTTTAGTTGTTGTTGTGCGAACACAGAGATAAAGACTATTGCATTATTGAATGTCAAGTCTGTTACTACGTCTGTGTCTCCATTAAGACTACTATCTATTACGTCGTGGTACTCTATTGTCAAGTCTACTTTACTTTTAGAATCCATAACGACATAGAATGTCATTCCGTCTACTGGTGCAGGCACGTCAACCTCTCTAGTCCAACGTTGTTTGCAACAAGGACACGGCTCACTAATTGTCTGTTTTATAGTTTTCATATTTTTCCTTTCGCCCGACGCTACGTCTGAAATCGTCGCTGACTTGGTTGCTATCGGGTCTATTTTCATGCCTTAACTTACAAAATTCTGGCGACAATAACTAGAACTGAATTGTCCAGCATATACTATTTTGTCGGGGGAACTGAGCTAGACTAGAATTAGTCTAGCTCTAGAGTTAGAGTCTAGCTAGGTGGTACCGACCAATCAGTCGGTCAAGAAAAAAAAAGTTATAAAAAGACAAAATATTTCTAGGAATTCCCGATATTTAGACATATTTTATCAGTATGACTAACAAGTTAAAAACAGATGCTTTCGCTAAACTACTAGCCAAAAGTGGTTTAACACAAGAACAACTAAAATCGATGGGAATCGAAGTTCTTGAAGCATCTTCAAACGAAGGACGTATACTTGAGAATGCGTCGAAGGTTTTGGCATCTCAAGATGATAAAGCGGTTCAAAAAGATATGAATCGTCTTGTCGATATTATCAATAATAAAGACGTGTTAAACGTTGCCGAAGGGAATGAATTAATACGCAAGTACAAAGGCAACTTTGTATATTCCAAAAAGAAAACAATTGACGGCGAAAAACAAGACGTTGATTGTTATCCAAGACTATCTATTAAGATAGAATCAGTAGAAATATAATCACCTCGCCCCCGCTTTAGTCGGCGGGGGTATCTCTAGGGGCTAGGAATCTAGCCCCTAAAATCTATGGAATCGTCGGGGGTTAGAGCTAGACTGAGGAACGATAGTCTAGCTCTAGAGCTGTTGTTTTTTTTATATATACCAAAAAAAGAAAGCCCCAGGTTTTTACACCCAGGGCATCTTTGTTTATGATTTGTAAGAATCTGGACAATCCTCAGATGAACAATTACATTTGTATCCATCTTCGTAGCCTTCTCTATAACTCGTGGCCTTTGTATATTCTATTGTCATACCAAGTGCCCAAAAAGTCATAAACACTGCATACATTATTAATACTCCCATTTTATTTTTCCTTTCGGTTGTGACGGGGCCGAAGCCCCGCCGTTGTTATTACTCTCTATCTTCATCTTTCCAGTCTATCATTTCACTGATATCCTCACATTGTTCAAGGTTGAAGCCCGCCCATTTCAAGAACTTTGTTCTATCAAATCTTGGGTTATCATCCTCAAAGTATAAGATTAACATAGCAGCGAAAGCCGTAGCCGAACCAATCATTCTAATACCGTCCGCTTTTTCAGTGAACGGGTGGAAGCAGTTTGCTATTGCTTCATAGTCTTTTTTAGTCATTGTGTTTCCTTTCGGTTTGTTATTAAATATCATACCATAGTTTATGCATAATAAATAAAAGATGCAAGCATTATTTACAAAATAATTAAAAAAAATATATATAAGTGCGCACAGTACGCACAAACCGACTGGTCGGTCTAATTATAATTTTTAACACATATAACCAAAATCCAAATTTTCAACCAAATTTGCAATTTTCAATATAGTAAAAGACCCGGCCTCTTTATGGAAACAAAAGCCACACACAAAATAATGCGATTTTTTGAACAAAGTTAGAAATTTCGGGGTAAAACTGGTGAGTTGGCAAAATTCGACGACTAGAATAATTTTGGAAAAAATTTTTCGATTGGACCCTCTCTAGAGCACCGAGTATTATTTAGGAAATAGATTTAATATTCTATGTTATTCAAGAGCAACGAGCATTAGTGTTTTTTTTCGTCCTTCGGACTGTTAAAGTTACTCTGTTTTGCTTCCTTGGGTCAAGGTTTTTTTATATTTTTTTATTTGTAGCGATGTTTAGAGCATTAGAAACTAGAACATTGAGACGTCGTGCGATTTTTTTTAACTAAATTACCTTTTTTATTTGACTTGTGTAGGAATATTTATCTAATTTGCATACACAATTAATAATAACGGGAGTATTATGAGTAAAAAAGAACAGAAAAAAGCAATGGAATTGACTATTGGAGGTCACCATTACAAGATAGTGGAATTACCACTTACACATGAAGATAAAAGTAAAGAACTATATGGAAGACATATGGTAAAAGACAATATCATACTTATTAATCAAGAAATCCACGAATCAAGAAAGCAAGAAACGTTGATACATGAGGTATTACACGCTATATTCTATAATTATGGACTAGAACACAAAGAAGGCTTAATTGACGCTATATCAAACGGATTATTTCAACTAGGAGTAGGAGAGTATCTATGGAAGACCTCAAAAAAGCAGTCTTAAAAGCAAAAGAACAAGGTAATACTGCATTAGTGCAGCGATTACAACAAGAGCTAGATGAATTAGAAAAGATACGTCAAAACCTTAATTGGGAAAAATTAATACGAGAATTAGAAGACGTAAAAGATACGGAGGATTTTCCAAATGAACCAGAAAACTAGTACAGTAGAAGACGTAGTATCATATATAAAAGATAACTACCCTACCACAGAAAAAGAATTTCAGACTCTTTTAAATGAAATGTACTTAACATTTTGTAAAAAACAGTTTGATTACGGTCCTGGCAATATTGCTATGGGTACCACGTTAAAAAACGAAAAAGAAGTCAATACAGCCTTATTTGGTATAATTGTAAGGCTAAATGATAAGATAAACAGACTAATCAACCTGTCAACCAATCACGATATGAAAGCAAAGAATGAGCCAATAGACGATGCTTTTCTAGATATTGCAGTATATGCAGTAATGGCAATGATAGTCAAACAAAACAAATGGGGTAAATAATATGAGTGATTACGAATATAAACTAAGAGAATATCCTGTAACACTGTCTCCTAAGCAAATAGAATACATTAGCATTGCTTTAGAAAACCTTGGTCTTGGCGGAGTTGATGAGAATTATTTTTTAAATGACTGCGGAGGATTTGTATTGGAGAACATTTGGAATCAAATTAACGACCTAGAAAAGAAAGAGAGTAAATAATGCCTGGAGTAAAATGGACAGAAGACGAAATCAGAATATTAGACCAGTATGAACGTACTGCTAAGTCTGCATTTGTTCTCTATCAAGAAATACGTATTGCTGGATATAATAGAACATATAAAGCAGTAACTCGTAAAATAGAATCCTTAGGATTAAGAAAACCTACCAGATATACAACTGGACATGAAATGACTATCGGATACCTAGACATAGAATCTACTGGATTTAGTGCTAATATCGATGTTATGTTGTCCTGGTGTATTAAAGGTAGAGGTGATAAGAATGTTGCTGGAGCTAAAATTACAAGAGAAGAGCTAATGTCTGAAAAGCAAGATGCTCGCATTGTAGAGCTTTTAGTAGAAGAAATGAATAAATATGATGTAATATTTACATATTACGGTACTCGTTTTGATATTCCTTTTATCAGAACACGTGCATTGCATCATAAAACATTCTTTCCTTTGTACAGACAAAAGTCACACAAAGACCTATATTATGTAGTAAAATCTAAATTAAAACTGCATCGTTCTTCATTAATGGCAGCTACAGAGTTTTTTGGTATTGCTGGTAAAACCAGAGTAAAACCAGAAATGTGGCAAAAAGCTAGATGGGGCGATGAAAAAGCAATGAAATACGTTTACGACCATAATGTAGCAGATGTTGTCATCTTAGAAAGATTGCATCGTAAATTAGAAGAATATGCACCACCAATGGTAAGACCATTATAATTAGGAGGAAACATGTCTAAAAAAGAAGAAAAGCTAGTAATAATGAATGAAGGTAAGGAAATTGAGTTTGTGATGTCTGATTTGTCAGATGAAGCAAAAGCTCAATATTCTAGAGCTAATGAACTTGCTGGTCAATTAATGCAAATAGACCGACAAGCAAATGAAATAAGATTCCTTGCTAATAACTACATTCGCTTTGTTATTGACGAACTTGAAAAAGACGTTGACGATAACGAGGAAAAATAGTTAAATTATGAGAGAACGTATTGTAAAGGGTGTTACTCATTACTTATATGATGACGTCAACGAGTTTCGAGAGTATCACGAAAGTGTGTCTTTGGTAACAGATTGGCGTCACTCAAACAAAGGTAATTGGGTTTTAACCGACGATGGTCAAGTATGTCAAGTATTGCATCTTGGTGTTTTAAAAAAACACGACAGAAAAAAAGAAACTACATTTATTAGAACAATCATAGGTTCTTTTGTCTGCAGCCCAAGAGTAAGAATGGAAGGCGACATGAAAACCAACATGCATACGTTCTCTACAGATGGTGAATCTCCGTCTGTTAGAAAGAAAAATAGAAAAAACGCAACAGATAAAGAGTTTTTGTTTGGGAAGTATGTAGCAAAAGGAGATGATGTAGTTGAAGCATATATGAAAGCATTTCCTAGTAAGAATGAAAATTATGCTAAATCTCAAGCAAAGCTGTTGTTAAAAACCGATAGGGTGAAAAACTTGATTAGAGAAGAAATAGATAAATACTTGAATGAAGCTGAGATTACTCCAAACTACTTGTTGGAAGAAATGAGAAACATCATAGACAAAGGTGGTTCTTCAGATAGAGATAAGATTACAGCTATAACAACATTAATGAAAATATCTGGAATGATGGATACAGAAAAGACTACAGAGTCTTTAACATTGTTTCAAGGTTTTACACAGGAGCAACTAAATGCAATTCAAGGGTCCCAACACAAGAAATTGGCGGAAGTTAAAAAAGATAACGAAAAATAAACGTTGTCACATATGTTATTACCGTTTGAGTAAAACTGGAGTATTCTTGTATAGCAAGGAGAAAAGAGACACTACTCACGTCAAATGTTTTAATTGTTTAACAGTATACAACACATCTTTCGGTATTACAGATGTAGGTATACCTAGAGAGGTAGGTCATTCATGAGATTAGCAGTTTACGGAACGCTAAGAAGAGGATTTGAGGAAACTGGAAGAGTAGAAGGTTTTAGTCTTGTATTCCCTGGTACAAGGTCTTTTCCAGCTTTAATCAAAAATAAAAAAGGAAAAGGTGCTGTCGTAGAGCTTTTAGAAGTAACAGATGAAGAGTTATCTATGTATGACATGTATGAATCTACTAAAGATGGTTTATACATTAGAACAACAGCAAACATAATTCTCGATGATACAAAAGAAAAAGAAAAATGTTGGATATATGTAGCTGGACCTTTGCTATGGCAAAGTTCTAGTATGTTTACAGAAATACCAGATGGAGACTGGCTTTCACCTAAAACACTAGTTATGATGGATAGAGTTATTGAAAAAGAGTATGAAGAAGCCTCAAAATTTTAACATAATTCCACCCGACCTATCTCAAAAGGAAAAAGCATTGGAGTTGGCAAGAAGGGATATTGTCACTTTTGGTCAAATGTTCTTACCAGAAGATTTTATGAAGTCAACTCCAGCGCCTTATCAATATGAGCTAAGTGAAATACTTTTAGGAGAAGATAAGCGTGTTTGTATAATATTACCTAGAGGTCATGCTAAATCAACATTAGCCAAAACAGCTTTATTACATCAATTATATTTTTCTCCACCAGAAAAAAAACAATTCATTGCTTGGGTATCAGAAGAACAATCTCAGGCTATTGACCATATTAAATACATACAAAATCACATAGATATAAATCCTGCTTTACAATATTACTTTGGAGATTTAAAAGGAAGTAAGTGGACAGAAAAAGAGTTTACTACTGCTAGAGGAGATAGAATTATAGCAAAAGGTACATCTCAACGTTTACGTGGTCGTTCTCAATTAGGACTAAGATATACAAATATTATTCTTGATGACTTTGAATCTGAGTTAAATACAAAAACACCAGAAAGAAGAAGAGAGATTAAAGAATGGGTAATGTCAACAGTAGAGCCTGCTTTAGAAAACTCTAAAGAAAACGAAGGTTCTATATGGCTTATTGGAACAATAGTACATTACGATTCTTTTTTACAAGGAGTATACGATGGATACTTGCAAGCAGAAAAAGAGAATAGAAAGTCTGCTTGGAACGTGTTATATAAAAAAGCTATAGTAGAAGACACTCCTTTATGGCCTAGCTACTTTACCAAGCAAAAGCTAATGGATATTAGAAGAAGGTTTACTGAAATGGGATTAGTACATAAGTTTGCTCAAGAGTATTTGAACGAAGCTAGGGACTTAGAAAGTGCTAAATTTCATATAGATAGATTAAATTATTACCAAGGTAATCTTGTTGAAAGAAACGGATTTAACTATATGATGGTTGATGAGACTGCAATACCTGTAAATGTATACCTAGGAGTTGACCTAGCTTATGAAGCAAATGCTAGAAGCGACTATCAGGTAATTATGGTTATTGCTATTGATAGCGATAGAAACATATATGTTGTAGATTATTATAGAGAACATTCACCTTTATATGATATGCCAAAAAAAATTGTAGATATGGCAAAAGAGTATCATCCAGTTAGAAGAGTCAACGTAGAAAAGGTTGGTGCTCAAGGACTGGTAAAAGATTATGTAAATCAACTTGCTGGCAAGGATAGAAAACTAGCTCCTGGATTATCTCAAGGCGTTAGACCTCCTGCTGGTATCAAAAAAGAAGATAGGCTAGAAGCATTGCTTTGTCCTATTGTTAATCGAAGAAAAATGTTCATTAAAAAAGAACATGCAAACTTAATAGATGAGATGTTTGAATTTCCAAAAGGCAGGAACGATGACCTTCTAGACGGACTTTGGTATGCCGTCACTACAGCAAAACCTCCAAAAAGCTCTGCAATCGACGCAGATAAACTAGAAGACAGAATAACTACAATAGAAGAAAGTAAGGCTAAAAGAGTCATAAATTGGGTTACTGGACAAAAAATATAAATTTTACTTGACTTTAAGAGATAAAATTAGTTATTTTTAGACTAAAAACTGAATTGGGAGTTTATGGCTAATTACGACGAAAACAAATCAAAGCCTCAGATTTCAAAAGAATTGTTTAGGCGTTGGAGAGACGCAAGAGAACAATGGGACGCTGAAGCAAGAAATGCAGTAGATTTTACTCTAGGAAATCATTATAGTAATGAAGAATCAGATGCACTACAATCGGTAGGGCAAGCTGACTTTGTTATTGATAGAGTATATGCTGCTGTTGATAAATTAAAATCATTGCTTACAGCAAGACCTGCAAGATTTTCTGTTATTGCAAGAGAAGACTCAGATAACAAACTAGCTAATGTTTGGAGAACAATACTTGAATATGTTTGGGATATCTCAAATGGAGATAGTACTTTTAAGCAAGTTGTTCACGATTATGCTGTTACTGGACTGGGATATATGTATGTATACGTTGACCCTGAAGCAGATTATGGAAGAGGTGAAGTTAAGTATACGCACGTAGACCCTTTTAGAGTATATGTAGACCCAGCATCAAGAGATAGATTTTTTAATGATGCATCAGGAATTATATTGTCTACCTTTTTAACCAGGCAGCAAGTTTTAGACCTATATCCTCAAATGGAAGAGTTTATTGATGATATAGAAGTTGGAGTAAATTCTTTGTATGGAGAAGATTATCCAACATCTAATTTAAAAAACAGTAATAATGTTTTAACTCCTGCTGAAGCAAAAGACTTAGATTATAATGTAAATCAAAAATATCAAATACTTGATAGATTTTACAAGATAAAAGTTCCTTTCTATCGAATATTTAATACTATAGATGGAAGTGAAAAAATTATAGACCCTGATACCTATAATATTATTATAGAAGACGAAGAAACAATAGCAGCTGTACAAAGAGGTGCTATAGAAATAGAAGAAATTATGCAAACAAGAATTGCTCAATGCAGTAGCATTGGAGATACTTTACTTTATGAGCGTATTCTAAACACTGATATATATCCAATTGTTCCATTTACAAACATTTGGACTAATACTCCCTATCCAAAATCAGATGTGAACAAGGTTAAAGATTCACAAAGACTTTTAAATAAGTTATTTTCTCTAACCTTGTCACACGCTCAATCTGCTGCTGGATTAAAACTTTTAATTCCAGAGGGTAGTGTTGATAGTGTTAGTCAGTTAGAAAAAGATTGGGCTAATCCAAATGCGGTTATTGAATATAATCCAGAATTTGGTGAGCCACATTACCCACAACCAGCTCCCTTAACTAGTGAGTTTTATTATTTAATTGATAGGGTAGAAAAATATATAGATTTAAACTTTGGTATACCTGAGCTATTACAAGGATTTAAAGATAGCGCTCCTGAGTCTGTTAGAGGTACAATGCTTTTATCAGAAATGGGAGAATCAAGAGGTAAATCAAAGTTAAGAGATATTGAAGCAAGTTTAGCTATGGTTGGTCAAGTTGTTTACAACTTAGCTAAAGACCATTACAAATTTGCAAAAACATTTAGAATTGTACAACCAAATAATGATATTACTGAATTTTCAGTAAACATGAGAATGTACGATGATAAACGAAATGAATTGTTAACCATACAGAATGATATTCAACTTGGTCAACATGACATTCGTATTATATCAGGTTCAACTTTGCCTAGCAACAAGGTATCCGAATACAATATGTATCTTGATGCGTATAAACTTGGACTGGTAGATGATGTCGAGGTTTTAAAGAAAACTGAAATCTTTGACAAAGAAGGTGTCCTTCAGAGAAAAGGGCGTATGGCACAAATGCAACAGTATATTACACAGCTTGAAAATCAAGTGAAGAAACTAAGCGGTGACTTACAAACATCTGAACGTGAGCAGGTTTCTGCTAGAAAACGAACAGAAGTTGAGAAGTTTAAATCTAATTTAAGTGAGATTACTTCTTCCGCTAAAGTTAAAGAAAAAGAAAAGGTAATGCAACTAGGAAACATTATTGACCAAATGCAATCTTCTATGGAGGAAGAAAAAAATAACGAGCCTGGTTCAGAGTCTTAGGACTAAATCAGGGTTAGGAGAAAAAAAATATGGCACAAGAACAAGAACAACAACAGGTTGAACAGCAAGACCCAATTGTTGAATCTACAGTGGAACAAGAAGTTTCATTTCAAGAGGAGACCTTAGAAGAAGGTGTGGAAGCATCTGAATCTATAGACTGGGAAACAGAAGCTAAAAAGTTTCAATCAATGTATGACAAAAAGGTTGCAGAGCACGAAAACTTAAAACAAGACAGTAGTGATTTGATGCAGTTAAGACAAGTCTTATCTGAAAAACCAGAATTAGTCAACGTCATTGAGAAAAGTCTTTCTGGAGAATCAGTTGAGGACAAAGGTATGGAGGGAAGTACAACCCCAGATAACTTTGACCCTTGGGACGCCTACTACAAGCCAGAATCTGAGTCTTACAAATTTAGAGTAAGTCAAGAGAAAAAGCTTGTACATGAAACAGTAGATAACGAACTAGCTAAACTACAAGGTCAGATGGCGATGAATAACCTAAAAACAGAATTGGTAAGTAAGCACAATTTAGGTGCAGATGACGCAGAAAAGTTTTTACAATTTGCTACAACACCAAAAGCCAACCTTCCTATTGAAACACTTATTAAAGTGTGGAAAGAAAATGAGGGCAAGAGTGTACAACAAAGTGAAAACTTGGAAACAGTCAGAAAAACAAAATCAATTCCTAAACCAGCTGGTGTACTTCAAGGTGGTCAACAACCACAAAAATCTGAAGCAGACCAAGTATGGGATAGAGTTATGAGCGCTGGAAGAATAGGTAAGATAGCTAAAACTAACTAGGAGTTAAAATGGCTTTTAACAAAGGACAACTAAAGTCATCACAAATTACAGCAGCTTCAACAAGCGCTGGATACGGACAGGCTCCAGACCAAAGAAAGCTGTATGATTTCTCTGATAGAGTTGCAGAACTTATGCCAGAGGAGTCACCTTTTTTCGTCTATCTAAGTCAAGTTGCTAAAGTAGCTACTGACGATAATATTTTCAGATATCTTGAAAATAGAACTGTCACAAACTACACAGCACGTAACTTTAGCTTAGCAGCCGACGTAAACGGCGGCAGTGGCGTAACTGCAGGAAATCTTTATGATTTTACTGTAGATGACGGCGCTGGTGCTGCACCAGGGTTTATTACCAAAGGAATGGTAATAGCTGTAAAAACTGTGGATGACGCAAACGGTTATGGACAAGCATTAGTTAGAGTTGAGTCTGCACCAAACGTTCAATCAGCAAACTCTACCTTCTCAGGTAGAATTGTTGAACTATCAAATTCTAGCATTAGTGGCTACAATGTTTTATCAAGCGGTGATGAAGCACAAATTGTAGGTACTTCTTTTGAAGAAGGAACAGGTTCACCTGATACTTTCTCAGATACACTAGAAGATGATTTTGGTTATACTCAAATCTTTAAAACAGCTTGTGAATTAACAAACACAGCAATAGCTACAAGATACCGTGGCTATTCAAATGAGTTCGAAAGAATTTGGGCTCAAAAATTACGTGAACACAAAGTAGACATCGAAAGAGCTATGCTTTTCGGTCAAAAAGCTCGTGTTAACGGAGTACAATATACTGAAGGTCTTGTTGGACACATTGTAAAAAATGTTGCTCCAGTAACTGACAACTCAGCATTTTCATATTCATCAGGTGCGCCTTATTACAGAAGTGTAACTCAGGCTGAATTAACCTATGATAGATTACTTGCTGACTTAGAGGTTATTTTTGACCCAGCAAGAGGCGGTTCAAGTGAAAGACTTGTACTAGCTTCATTGCCAGTAATTACATTCTTCAACAAAATGGGCGACGGTGCTTTCATTGATGCTTCTGTAGGTCAATCTTCATCTCCATTCAGAGTAAATATGAACAACGTACAAGGTTCCTTTGGACACAATCTAATGGAAATTAACACTGTACACGGTTCTATGTACTTAGTGAAAGAACCTCTATTTAGAGGAATTGCTAGCGGCTTCATGCTTATGGCTGATATGTCTAAATTGGCATACAGACCATTAGTTGGAAACGGTATTAATCGTGACACTCAAATTATGACAAACGTACAAAATGCGGATGAAGATTTGAGAAAAGACATGATTCTTACTGAAGCTGGTCTAGAAGTTACACTTCCAGAATGTCACGCTCTATATAACGTGGAGGGATTATAAAATGGCAAGAGGTAGTATACTAGAAAAAAATAGTGGTAATGGTGGATATTTATTACCAGTAGAAAAGATTTCTGCAGCTAAGACTTTAGATGCAGTTTCTGATAGCGGCAAGATTTTTGTTGTTGCTAATGCTGGTAGTGCATATTCCATTACACTTCCTACAACTTTAGAAGTTGGTACTCAGTACAAACTTATCTTCGAAGACTCACCAAATGCAGCAGTCACTATCGCAGCTGGCTCAGCAATTATTTTTGGTAAAGTTGTCGAAGGAGAAGTTGACACATCAGACGATGCACCAGGTTCAGCTGGCGCAACAGGAGTTTCAAATGTAATTTTTGGAACAACTGCTGATGAAGGTGACCATCTTGACATCGTATGCGATGGTACAAAATGGTATGTCAACGGTATGACAGCTGTAGATGGAGCGGTAACCACATCATAATATAGTTATTAGGTACTATGGAGTGGGCAGGTCCCACTCCGAAACCTATAAAAAATTTTAAATAATAGGAGATAAAATGGCAGATTATAACGTAGTAACTAAAATTATTATTGGGAATTTAAGCCCTGATGCAGATTCTGTGTCTGGTTCTTTAGCTAAAGAAATTACAGACTATATTGAAACACTAGATGATTCTACTGGAGCAATTATAGATATACAAGCTGTAGAGCTTGACAGAGGTAGAATTGCATATATTATAGTTCACAAAGGATAATGGCTAACTGTCAACATTGTAGTGAGCCTAATCCAGAAGGATACTTTAATTGTCCTTCATGTGGGCTCAGAGCAGCTCCTAGTAAATGGAATACTAATTTTGTTATCAGAGAGGGAAACCCTATGGCAACAGCAATTAGAAAAGACTTGATTGATATAAACCATATGTCTATGGACGATGGTATTAAAAAAATGCAAGAAAGTAAAAAGAATGCAAAGCCCACACCAAGTGGGAAAGGTATAAGGGTAATGTAATGCCAATGGTAGGAAAAAAGAAGTTTTCATATACAAAAGCTGGGAAGAAAAAAGCAAAAGCTTATGCTAAAAGAAGTAGAAAGGCGAGAAGAGGATAATGCAAAGAAGAGGTTTTGGAACTCAACAAGTTAGACATACTAATGGTAAAAAAAAGACAAGACAAGGTCAAAGCAATAATACTAAGTATGGTAATAAATTAAGTAGTAAGCATTATATAAAAAGAAGTAGAGGACAAGGATAATGGCTGATTTTAAAACAAGAATAGATGATTTGACAGGCTTTGGTAGCACTGATGATGTTGCTATAGTAGACTGGCTTACTGCTGGTGCTAGAGAAATCATTGATGTTTTACCAATGTCTAAACTAGATAGAATGTCTGAAATACAAGAATTTACAAATTATCAAGGCGTAGAAGATAGTAAGATATTACATGTATTAAGAAAAGATGAAAATAATAACGATTATTTAATGCCTTGTAGAGAAATACACGCTAGTCAAGCAGGTAGAGCCGCAGATGTTAGTGGAGCATATATGGAATTTGCTACAAGTTCTGACCCAGTATATTATTTGGAAAACAAAAGAGTTTATACATTGCCAGCAAGTGCATCTTCAGACGATAGTAAATTAGTAAAAATTAATGAAGATTTTACCATAGCAGCTACAGATACGACTATAGATAACTTTCCAAAAGAGGCTACAAATGCTGTAGTGTTATATGCTTCAAGAAATGCGTTAATGAGATTGATGAACGCTAAACATGGTAATGCAGATATAACTACTGCTTTAACTGCTATAAATACTGAAATGGATGAAACTCAAGCAATAGCTGATTTAATTAACACGCAAGTAGATGCAGCTGTTACAGAAATTGGAGAAATGGTAACTAATGTAGATGCAAATGTAGATACAGCTTTAACTGCTATGAAAACAGCAGCAGATAAAATTAATACTGCAATAGGGTTAGCTAACGATGAATATGATGAGGTAGCAGTAGAAGTAACAGGAACTGCAACTTCTCCAATATCAGCAGCTAGAAGTGCGGCAGTTAGTGCTTTATCAATATCAGATTTAGATTTATCAGGAGTAAGTGCACCTACTGTAAGCATAAATACTGTATCTTACACAGAAGCTACAAATGCTGATGCTAGCTCTACTGCAATAGGAGCTATAACTGTTGCTACTGTTGCTAAAGCAGATATATCTGGAGATGTGCCTAGTTATACAAAACCTGTTCTTAGCTTATCGGATGTTAGTATAGCTGATTTCAGCATATCTTCTTCAGCTCCAAGCGTTCCTTCTTTAGGAACTGTGCAGTATACTGATGCAATTAATGCAGACGCTCAATCATCATCAATTGGTGCTATAACGGTAGGAAGTGTAGATAAATCTGATTTAACTAACAATATTCCTACATATACAAAACCTACTATAGCATTAAGTTCTATAGCAGTAGGAGATTTAAGTATTTCTGCAAGCGCACCTAGTTCTCCAAATTTAACATCTGTAAGTTATTCTAATGCAACAAATGTAGATGCTTTAGCGAGCGATGTTCCTACAGTTAGTTTTGGAACAGTTCCTACTGAAATTGATGTTTCAGGAAGTGCTCCAACATATACTAAGCCTACAATTTCGCTTTCTTTGTCAAGTATATCTGATTTAAGTATAAGCGCAAGCGAACCTAGTGCTATAACTGTTAGCACTCCTTCAGTAAGTTTTAGTCAGGGAGCACCTATATTTACAGCTCCTACATTATCTGTGGACACAGCACAATTTGAAACTTTCTTAGAAACAGATGAAGATGTAGAATTAGCACAATTACAGCTTGGAAGATTAAATAATGAGGTAGACCAATATCAAGCTAACATACAAAAAGAAATAGCTTCATTTAACAGAGATGTGGAAGAGTACAGAGCAGAACTTCAAGAAGCAATAAAAGATGCAGAATTAACTTCTGCTTCTGAAGCTCAGAAAATACAAGAATATTCTAACGATATTCAAAAATATGCAGCTAGTGTAAACAAAGAAGTTCAACAATACAGAGAAAATTCTCAAAAAGAAATTAATTTATTTAGAATACAAACTTCTAACGAGCTGGCTAAATATACAGCAGATATGCAAAACGAACTAAACGAATTTAACAAAGAGAGCGTTGTATATCAAACAGAGTTCCAAGAAGCTGTTACAAAATTTCAAGCAGACCAACAAAAAGTTTTAGAGCAAGCTAGATTAGATTTAGCAAAAGCTCAACAAAATGCAAAACAACAAACAGATGTTGCTATAGCAAACAAAGCACAAGACCAAGTTCTTGCAATACAAAATGCAATTAAAACTATGGAAGCAACTATATCTGACAACGATGACCTTATAGCTAAGTTCAATCAAGATTTAAACTTGTACGCACAGAACATATCTAAAGAAGTTCAGCAGTATCAAGCGAACACAAACAAAGAAATAGGAATATTTCAAACTAGAACTAGAAATGAGCTTCAACAATATTCTACAGACATACAAAATGAGTTGAACGAGTTTAACAAAGACAATGTTAGGTATCAGGCTGATATACAGGCAGAGCTACAAAAACATAACTCAGACCTTCAAAAGGCAATAACTCAAGCACAACTTGATGCTAGAGACGCTCAACAAGAGGCCGCTCAAACTACAGACGTAGATAAATTTAACAAAGCTCAAGACCAAGCCTTAGCACTACAGAATGCAGTTCAAACTATGCAAGCAACAATTCAAAATAATGATGACTTGGTTTCAAAGTTTGTTTCTGAGTTAAGACTATATGAACAAAATGTTAACAAGGAAGTTACCTTATACAGAACTAATTATGAGAAAAACTTTTCTATCTTTTCTAAGAGTAGAGATACAGAGTTACAAAAATATAGTTTAGATATTCAGAACGAATTGAATGAGTTTAATAAAGAAAATGTAAGATATCAGGCAAATGTACAAGCAGAGATACAGAAACATCAGTCTGACCTACAAAAAGAATTAACGCAAGCACAATTAGATGCTGCAGATGCACAGTTAGAAGCTAGGCAAGCTACACAAGTAGATATAGCTAATAAAGCACAGGACCAAGCTTTATCTTTGCAAAACAAAGCACAAGATTTGCAGGCAGCTATTGCTAACAATGATGATATATTGTCTAAATTCAATCAAGAGATTGCATTGTATCAACAAAATATGAATAAAGAGATACAAGAATACTCTCAGAATTTACAACAAAATATAGCTGAATATCAATCTGCCATTGCAATACAACAAAGTTATTATCAGGAAGCTCAAGCTAGAATAAATGCAGGTAATGCCTATTTAGCAGAAGCGCAGTCTAGAGCAAGTGAAGTAAATACGTATGCTACAGAAGTAAATGCAAGATTAGCACAGGTGAACGCTCAAGGAACAGTTGCTGGCTCTTATATAGCAGCTGCTCAAGGATATGCAACAGAACTACAGTCTAAGATAGGTATAGTTCAAGGATATGGAACTGAAATAAACCTAAGATTGGCTGTTGATAGCAGAGAGTATGAATGGTATGTAAGTCAATATCAAATGGTTAATGCTCAATTTACAGAAGCATTACAATTGATAGGGATAGATAAATTAAAAATTGAAACAATGAACAATACTAAATAAAGGAAGGTAGATAATGGCAAACGAAATAAGAGTAAAAACATCTGTTGAAATCGTCCAAGACAACGATATTACTGTAGAAGGTATTAGTTACTCACATAAAAGCTTGGACGGAAATGCTGCTTCTAGAAGTTGGGGCGGCTCATATACTATGAACTCTGCTTATGATGATGACGCAGTGGCATATTGGAGTAATGTTGTTGTTAGTGCTACTACTGCAGATGGTCTAGACGATTCAGGTTGGACAGAGGCTTCTGCTGTATCAGGTGGAGCATTACCAGTAAATGTAGATGTGGTAGCAGTAGAGTATGTAAGTGCTCTTGGTTCTCCTGGAACTATATCGGTAACAGTGAGCGGTGAAATTTTTGCAGTTTTAGACGCAGGGCAGTCAATAGTTATACCAATGGAAATGGCAGAAGCTATTGCTGATGTGAAGATACATGCAGGGGATTACACCAACGGTACTAATGAAGCAACAGTTAATGTTATGGTAGCAGGACAGAACGCGTAATGGCGGCAATAGAATTTACAGCAAAAGAAATTTATAGTAGAGTACTGCAAGCAGTTCCTGGTATATCAGAGAACTATGTACTAAACTTAATCAACGAAGCATTAATTGACATGGGTAGATATACCAATCAAATAGAGAATGCGAAAACAGATTTAAAGCATAATCAATTGTGGTATGCATTAGATGACGATGAAGCAATAACAGTAAACAAGTTATTTAGATGTACAATATTAAACTCAGATGGAGAATATATTAAGATTCCTAGGTTGTCAAATGGAGAAATCAAACAATTCTACAACGAATCAAGTACATCATCTAATACTAGTTGGACGGAGGTATAATGGCAGCGGTAAGCAGTACGTATAAAGACCCTAGCGATACTTTTGTATGGTGGATAGAAGGTGATAGGCTAGCTATTGCTACTACAGAAGGAGATGCTAGTACTACAGAGACAGGTAAAGGTAATTTAAAAGCAGTACAATTGGGTTCTGGCAATACTATTACCGATGGTCTTATTATATCTTATTATGCAGAGCCAGATAAACTAACAAGTATTACTGGTACAATAGATATTGATAATGTATTACAACCAGCATTAATAGATTATGTTAAATCAAAAGCTTTGATGGACGCAGCAGCTAGAGCAAAAGACCCAGGTCTTGCTCAGATTAAAATGGCGTCCGCACAACAATGTATGGCTAATTATAAAGAAGCTGTACGCAGATACGGTATGAAGAAAAATGATAAAGTGGGTGGCACTAGAGCGATAGCTCCGGTGGACATGAGATAAAGGGGCAATAATGGAACTAGGCAAAGACAGCAAATTCACACTTAGTATTGAAACGCTTATCAGTATAGCAGTTACAATATTTATGGTTGTTGGGTTATGGTTTAATTTACAAGCAGAAATTGAAGAAGCTAAAAAATTACCAGAACCACCAATTAGCAGAACAGAATACGACTTAAAAGACCAAATGATTCGTAATTCTATTCTAAATACTGAAGAAAAAGTAGAGAAATTAGAAGACAAGGTGGACGACATTAAAGAAGACACAAGAAGTATTAATGAAACTCTACTAAATATGAATAATAAGTAATGAGGTTTACAGATGAACAACAGATTTTTATCATACTTGGTATTAACTTTTTGCTCTTTATCATCTTGGTTGCACTCACAGTCAACTAATTTAGATACTTTTCAAGAAATTCAATTAATGAAAAATGAGTTTTGTGCAATCATAGAAGTCAACGCTTCTTGGAACTGGCAAAACAAAGTACCATTAGAAAAAATAGAAAAATGTTATACTGGATATGTAGACATTTCTAATAAAGAAATAGGTGCAGTTATTCAAAAAGAATGGGATATTAAAGTTGTTCCTACTGTAATTGTCTTTGAATATGGAGTAGAAGTAAAACGATTTGAAGCTGATTTGTCTATGAAATTTAGAGAAGATGAAATTTTAAATAGTCTTAGAAAAGAAATAGGTCAATAATGCCAGCAAAAAGAAAAACTAAGTCTATAAGAAGAACTACAAAAGGCAAGAATGCTAATTACAGACCTACTAAAAAAGGTGCTGGAATGACAAAAAAGGGAGTTGCTGCTTACAGAAAAGCAAACCCTGGTAGTAAACTAAAGACTGCTGTTACTGGTAAAGTTAAAAAAGGAAGTAAAGCAGCTAAAAGAAGAAAATCTTATTGTGCAAGGTCATTAGGACAACTAAAAAGAAGTTCTGCTAAAACTAGGAATAATCCTAATTCTAGAATAAGACAAGCACGTAGAAGATGGAAATGCTAATTAATAGGAGGAATCATGGGACCAATATTAGGTAAAGTTCTTACAAGTTTAGGTACAGAGAAGCTTATCAAAGCTATCATTATGCACCTAGGAGATTGGCTTGTAGCTAAATCATCTAACAAACTAGATGACAAACTATGGGCAGAAGTAAAAAAAGCATTAGATAAAAAATAAGGAGAAAAGATATGAACTGCGAATGTGGATGTGGAGGCTGTTAAGTGCCTAAACAAATGCTAACATTAAATGACTTTAGCGGAGGACTTAATACCAAGTCCTCTCCTAGGGATATTGCGTTCAATCAAGTTCAATCAGCTAGTAATGCTGTATTGTTAAACTCTGGCGTAGTTTATACATCAGTTGCTCCTACGTCTAAAGGTAGTATTGCAAATGAAGAAATTAGAAACTTCACTAATACTGCTTTTTCTTTCAATACTCAATATGATATTACAGCAAACCCTAGTCCTGGAGATGGAACTTACAGAATTGGAGATTTTCAAAGTTCTCCAAAAGAAGTTATAACTCTTCATGAAACAGAAGGAGGAGCTAAAATAAGATATTTGTCAAGAGCTTTTGGCACTACTGGTGATTTTTCTAGAACAGAAAACAATCAAATAGATGGCATCTTAGAACCAGTATTTTATTATATAGACGGAACTTTATATGTTGCAGATGAAAGTCATTTAGGTAAAACAACTGATATAGCATTTTTGCCAAGAACGGGATTAAGGTTTGTTAGTACAAATAGATTTGGAGACAGCACTGGTACTTTTGAGTGGGTTTTAGGAGCAGCAGTGGCAACTACAGCTGATTCTAAGGCAAACATACAATCTGCTAGTTCTTTTGGAACTAACTCAGTTTCTTTAAATGTAGCTGGTGAATTTGAAATGATTTATCAAATAGAATCTAGCTCTGGAGGCGGTGGGTTTGAAGCAGGAGACTATGAATGGTCTTACACTTATGTTGACCTGTCTGAAGATGAAAGCTTACCTCACGTATGGAGTACTGCACCTAGCGCTGCAAGTTTATCTACTGGTCACTTCTTTACAGGAGTTGGAGTACAGATAAATGTAGCTACCTCATTTAGAGAAAAGGAAAAAGGATTTAGAATATACACTAGAAGAAAAGACAAGAATGAAAGATGGAGTTTGTTCTTAGATGTGGATTATGAAAGAGGTGTGAGAAAAAATTTATTTGATGATTACAGTTCTTGGGGTGGCTCAGGAGTATATAGAACTTCTGGCACTAAAGAAGTAACATCTTTAGTTATAGAATCTCCAGCATTGGATACTTATGATAGTATTAATGGATATTCTCACACAGAAGAAAGTATTGATGTAGATGGATATAAAAGCGCTTGTGTTGCACAAAGAAGGGTTTGGATTTGCAATGTTTGTAAAGAAGATAAAACTTTCGATGATAGAATTTATTATACTCCAGTAAACAGATTTAATACTTTTCCTGATTCATACTTTCTTGATATAGGTATTAATGACGGAGACTCTTTTGTTGCAGTAGAATCTTTAGGGAACAGAATTATTGCTTTTAAACAATCTAAAATTTATGTTATAAATGTATCTTCTTCATCAGATGCTGGTTGGTATTTAGAAGCAGAATATGATGGACATGGATGCACTAAAAAAGAGGCATTATGTAAAACACCTTTTGGTCTTTGTTGGGCTAATGAAGAAGGAGTATTTATATTTGATGGAACATCTATACCAAAAGAATTAACAGAAAATATATCAGATGACACCTGGTCTACTGATTTTACATCTAATATGTCTTTGGCATTTGACCAAAAATACAAACAACTATATGTAGCTGTAGATTTATTAGAAAACGGTGACAATAAAATATATGTTTATGACTTTGCTAAACAAGCTTGGAGTATAGTAACTAGAAGCGTAGCAGATTCACCAGCACAATCTAATTTCGTTCATTTGCCTGACGGTATATATGCATATGAGTTTGAAGAAGATTCAGGAACTGGTACAGCTGAAAATATTACAGTCAAAAAATATAGCTTGTTAGACATAGGTGGAAAGAATTTAACATTACAAACAAAAGATATAGACTTTAATGCACCTGGAAAAATCAAAAAGATATATAAAGTTTATGTAACAGCTAGGGATGCAACAGCTGGTACGGTGTTAACTATGAAGTATGCAACTGATGGAAGCACATCTTTTGGAAACTCAGCAAATGCAACCATAAATAGCAATCAATACGAGGTAAATGCTTTTACAGTTGATGCAGATTGTGAATCTATAGCATTAGAATTTACTAGCGACGGTAAAATAGAGATAAGTGATATTACAATAGAATACAGAGCAAAATATAAGAGAGCTTCATAATGCCAAAATCTGGTGAACATAAAGTCAATTATATTGACTCTTTCTTTAGACAAAGACCATCTATAAGTAGTGTTAGAGAAGGAGAAACAATATCTTTTCTTGAAGACGGAAAGCTAATAAAACAAGAAAAAAGAAATGGTGTAGTATACCAATCTGAGTTTGTTGAAGCAATACCTAAGTTATCCACAGACGAAGTAGAAACTGGAGTTATACGTGAAATTATAGCAGGCGATGGTCTTACTGGTGGTGGGTTTGCTGGAGAGATAACTTTAAATGTAGTTGGTGGTACAGGTATTACTGCTAATGCAAATGATATAGCTATTGATTCTACAGTAACTACTCTTACTGGCACACAAACCTTATCAAACAAAACTTTAACTGCACCTACCTTAACAGGTACTACTACTGCAACTAGAATTAATCTAGGCAGTACAGATACTTCGTCATTCTTAACAGGTGACCCTAAAATAGCTTTTAATGGTTATATGATGTTATCTGGAATTGTTAATGAAACTGAGACAGGAACTGCACCTGCTGCTATTGTATTCGGTAATAACTCTACTTATGGTAATGATGAAATTTCTTTAATTACTGCAGGTCAAAATAGATTGTATATAAATAGTTCAGGCAATATAACCATTTCACAAGATTTAACTATTAGTGGAGATTTGACAGTACAAGGTGATACTACTACAATAGACACTCAAAATCTAGTAGTAGAAGATAGATTAATAGAATTAGCTTATGGAAGCAGTGGAACTCCTTCTGACACTAATGATTCAGGTGTTATTGTTAATAGAGGTAGTTCTGCAAATATATTTTTTGGATGGGATGAAGGTAGCGACAGAATACGATTTGCTACAACATCATCTACAGGCTCTTCAAGTACAGTATCTTTTGTTTCAAATGCAGATATACAAGCAGGAAGATTATACGGAGACGTAACTGGAGACGTAACTGGAGATGTAACTGGTAGTGCAAGTCTTAACTTATTAAAATCAAGCAATCTATCAGACTTGGCAAGTGCATCAACAGCAAGAACAAATTTAGGTGTAGCTATTGGTAGTGATGTTCAAGCATATAATTCTACATTAGCATCAGTTGCAGGTGGAACATATACTGGCGATGATTCAATAACAACTCTTGGAACAATAGGGACTGGAGTATGGCAAGGAACTGCTATTGCAAGTGCATATCTTGATGCAGATACAGCACATTTATCTGGAACACAAACATTTAGTGGTGCTAAAACCTTTTCAAGCACTATTACAGGAAGTATTACTGGCAATGCAGGAACAGCAACTGCCTTAGCAACTGCGAGAAGTATTACAATGTCAGGAGAAGTTTCTTCAGGGGCTGTAAATTTTGATGGAACAGCAGGTGTTGTTATACCAAATACTACAATAGGTTCAGGTGTTATTGTAAATGGAAGTATAGCTTCTGATGCTGCTATTGCAACAAGTAAATTAGCTTCAAATACAATTAGTGGAGTAGCATTAGGTAGCAATCTAAATGCTTTAACAGTTGGAACAGGAATGGCTTTTGCTTCAGGTTCTAACTATACAGGGGCAACAGCAAGACAAATAAATTTAAATTTAAGTGCTATAGACCACGACAGCTTAGGCAATTATGTAGAGAATGAACACATAGACTGGACTACAGACCAAGGTGCTATCAATATTCATGCAGGAAACTATACAGACACTAATCAGCTAACAACATTTGTAATACAAGATGGCGATACAACTAATGTAACAATATCACAAGGCAAGTATGTAAAATTCCAAGCATTGACCAATGGTGGATTAGATATTGATTGGGCAAGTTCTTTAGGTGCAGGTAGTTCGGGCGACCCTTATGACTTACAATTTAAAATAGATTTATCAAATATGGGTGCATTAGTTGACACATTAGAAAGTGGAGATAATCTATTAGTATATAATGCAGATGAAGGAACAGCTTTAGCACCAGTATCAGAAATACAATCTGCTTTAAATATACCAAGTGCAAGTGGAACTACTGATGGTGTTGTTACTTTAAATGCAAATGGTACATTAACTGGAGAATCTAATCTTACTTTTGATGGAAGCACATTAAATGTTACTGGAGGTTCAAGGGTAACTGGGAATGCTGGTTTATTTCAATTAGTTGGTACAGACCATGCATATATAGAGTATTTTCCTGATGGTATAAGTGTAGGTAGAAAAGCTTATGTTGGTTTTGGTAGTTCAGGAAATGATACATTTACAATAGCAAATGAATCATCTGATGCAGATATATTTATTAAAGTAAACGATGGTGGTTCTACACTTACTGCTCTTTCAATAGATGCAAGTAATGTAGGAGCAGTTAAACTTCCTAATGACAATCAAATTTTATACATTGGTGAGGGTCTTGATTTAAGACTGCGACACGATAGCTCTAATAGTTTTATATCAAATGTAACTGGTAGTTTTTTTATAGAGAGTTTATCTCATGGTGGTAAATTGCAATTTGCTACTGAAGATAGTCTTGGTGTTAAAGAATATGTTTTAAATATAACTGGAGATAATCATAGGGTTGGAATAGGTGCAACATCACCTTCAACTAAGTTAGAAATTAAAGACACAACACCAGTATTAAGATTAACTGATTCATCATCAGGGGTTATTGATACAGCAATAGGTACAATAGAATTTTATTCAGAAGATACTTCAGGTAATTATCCTGCTGTTGGTGCATCTATAAAAGCTATGACAGAATCATCTTTTGGTTCAGGACATGGATTAGCATTCTTAACAAATGCAGACTCTGCAAGTCCTACTGAAAGAATGAGAATTGATGAACAAGGTAATGTCGGAATAGGGATGTCATCACCTTTAGCAAACTTACACATTTATGAAGCACATACAGCAGTTCCTGAATTAAGAATTGATAATTCAAATCATATAATGAAACTTCAGGCAAATGGTACTGCATCTGTAATAGATTCTACTGCAACTAATACTTTAATGGTAAGAGCAAGTGGTTCAACAAAAATGACTATTTTAAATAGTGGAAATGTTGGGATAGGAACTGAATTACCTACAAGTTTATTAACTACAAGTGGTGGCG
>Ga0196899_1000097_pt1 | contig 44115 bp, 40 predicted proteins | sample VirMetDEL_Sep_01_FD_169095 | JGI IMG/M metagenome (GOLD analysis project Ga0196899, IMG submission 169095) | Aqueous microbial communities from the Delaware River and Bay under freshwater to marine salinity gradient to study organic matter... | ecosystem: Environmental > Aquatic > Marine >... | reverse complement strand
CGCTGCCGAAGGCCTTGTTGACGCCACCGGTCGGGTCACCCGGCAGGTTCGGCGAGGCACCACCAGCCAGCAGCGTGGAGGCCACCGCGCGGTTGAACAGGCCCGGCAGGCCGAAGCGCAGCGGACGCGCGATATCGCAGAACAGGATCACGCGGTCGTCCGGCGTCTCGTTGTGCGCGTGGTGGATGTAGGTTTCATCGAACATCATCCACTCGCCATCGCGCCAGCTTTTCTTGATGCCGTCCACTTCGATGTAGCAGGCGTCATCGTTCGGCGTGGCCAGGCCCAGGTGCAGGCGCAGCGAGCCGGCGAAGGGATCGCGGTGCGGGCGCAGTTCGCTGCCCGAGGGCAGCTGGGCGAACATCGCCGCGCGCACGTCCGGCAGTGATTCCAGCAGCGCGGTGGTCTTCGGGCACAGCGCCTTGGCCGAGGGGTGCGAGGGGCCGTACCACTTCAGGTAGAAGCGCTTCCAGCCACGGCGGAAGAACGAATTGAAGCCCGCATCGTTGAACGTGCTGGAGGCAGCGATCTTGTCGGCATCGCGCAGGGCCAGCGCTTCGTCGCGGATCATCTGCCAGTTCTGGCGCAATGGCTCGAGCTGCGGGAATTCCTTGCCCGGGTCCAGGAAGGGCGTGGTCGGCACCTTCGAGAACGCGTACATGATCACGTTGATCGGGGCCATGAAGCTGGAGTGGTCCAGCAGCTGGCGCGACCAGCGCGCGCGCACCTTGCCGCGGTAATGGATGTACAGCACGCAGGCGATGAACAGCCCTGCCAGCACGATCTTGATCATCAGTCTTCCTCCGGCACAGCCGGACCCGAAATGGTGGGGGCGATGCACGGAAGTGACCGGCACCGATACGGCGGCAGAGGGCGGGGACGTGCCGGAGAGGGGCGGCCGCCGATGTCGCGAACAACAGCATATGGTCCGCAGCGCCTGCGTCGCGGTCAAGCACGGGCTGGGCGATGTTCAGCGCCGGGTGACCCATGGAACCGCCTGCTGCGTTGGACGCACGGCAGCGTTGCCTGCCCCGCACTCCCCGGCGATCGCCGGCAACCCGCTGATATGCAACGAAATTATCCCAAACGATACAAGATTGTCCGCTTCAGCGTGACGAAGTGTTCCACGCCGGGCGACGACATTTCTCCGACATCATCTGGATTCATGTACTGGCGAGTACTAAAATTAACGAAATCTTTAGTTCCCACCATAAGCAGCACCGGTACGCCTGACGCATTGCGCCGACCGCCGGGTCGCACAGACCCCTATGAACACAATCGTTGCCTCGTGTGTCGATGACACCGCCCCCGCCGAGCTGCTCAAGCGCGGCGAACGCCTCCTGGAACCCGACGTCTACCGGACCTGCCTCAACGGGCAGCCGGCCGTGGTCAAGGATTACACCCGTTACCGCGGCACCCCGCTGTCGCCGATCGCGCGCCTGCTGGTCCGCCGCGAAGCGCGCATCCTGCAGCGCCTGAGCGGCTGGAAGCACGCCCCTGCCCTGCTCGGCACCATCGGCGGCCTCGCGCTGGGCATGGAGTTCATTCCCGGCCAGACCCTCAGCGCGGCCCAGTCGGTCGGCATCGAGGTCTTCGAGCAGCTGCAGTACGCGCTCACCCGCCTGCATGCCGCCGGCATCACCCACAACGATCTGCATGGCACCAACGTGATGGTCAGCGGGGGCGTGCCGGTGCTGGTGGATTTCACCTCGGCCTGGCGCAGCCCGCGCTGGCTGCCGGTGCACCCGGTCTCGCGCCAGTTGCGCCGCAGCGACATGAAGAATCTGCTGAAGATGCGCCAGCGCCTGACCGGCGAGCGCCCCAGCGCCTCCGAGGCGGCCCAGGTGGCCGACCCGCGCTGGGTGGCCGGCGTACGCGTGGCCTGGAAGCGCTTCTACCGCTGGTTCAAGGGCCACGCCTGACCGCGCTTGCCCATGCGCCCATGGGCAAGCCGGCGTGCGTTACAGCGCGTCGGCGTCCAGTTCACCGGTGCGGATGCGCACCACGCTGCCCAGGTCGTACACGAAGACCTTGCCGTCGCCGATCTTGCCGGTCCCGGCGGCCTTGACGATGGCTTCCACCACCTCCTCGACCTGGCTGTCGGTGACGGCCACCTCGATCTTCACCTTGGGCAGGAAATCGACCACGTATTCCGCCCCGCGATAGAGCTCGGTGTGGCCTTTCTGCCGCCCGAAGCCCTTGACCTCGGTGACCGTGATCCCGGTGACGCCGCGCTCGGCCAGCGCTTCGCGCACGTCGTCGAGCTTGAACGGTTTGACCACCGCCATGACCATCTTCATCCGTCTGCACTCCTGTCTCTCAGGCTGCGAGGATAACGCCTGTCCGCCGGTGAACGCGATGCGCGCGGTCAGTGCCGCCGGCAGCGTGGCGGCTTATCCTTGGCGCATACCCCGCGGAGCCGCACCATGATCGACCTCAACCACCTCGATGACCTCGCCCGCCGCCTGAGCGACATGGTCCCCCCGGGCCTGCGCCAGTCGCGCGAAGAACTGCAGGCCACCTTCAAGACCGCGCTGCAGGCCGGGCTGGGCAAGCTGGACCTGGTCACCCGCGAGGAATTCGACGTGCAGCGCGCCGTGCTGCTGCGCACCCGCGAGAAGCTGGAGGCGCTGGAGAAGACGGTGGCCGAGCTGGAAGCACGTGGCGGATCGGCTGCGCCGCGCGAGTAAGCCGGGCTTGCGCTGACGCGCGTCAGGCGTCCTGCAGCACGAACCGCTCGATCGCCAGCGCCACGCCGTCCTCGGCGTTGGTGGCGGTCTCGAAGCGCGCGGTCTGCTTGACCGCCGGAATCGCGTTGCCCATGGCGACGCTGGTCCCGGCGAACTGCAGCATGGTCAGGTCGTTCTCCTGATCGCCCACCGCCATCACGTTGGCCCGGTCCACGCCCAGATGGGCGGCCAGCCTCTCCAGGCTTGGCCCCTTCCCTGCCCGGTGGTCGAACACCTCGAGGAAGAACGGCGCGCTCTTGAGCACCGCGAAGCGGTCGGTCAGTTCCGAGGGCAGGCGCTGGATCGCGGCATCCAGCACCGCGGGTTCGTCGATCATCATCAGTTTGATGAACTGCATGGCCGGGTCCATGTCCTCGACCCGGCGATACGACAGCGGCACGTTCGACAGGTGCGAATCGGCCACGGTGTAGTGGCTGATGTCCTGGTTGGGCGTGTACATGCGCCGGCCATCGAGCGCCTGGAAGTGAATACCGAGTTCGCGTGAGATCCGCTCACAGAACACGAAGTCCTCGAAACTCAGCGGAAACTCGACCACGCGCTGGCCGCTGCCGATGTTCTGCACCAGCGCGCCGTTGCAGGCGATGCAGTAATCCTGCTCGCCCTGGATACCCAGCTGCTGCAGGAACGGCGCCATGCCAGACACCGGTCGGCCGCTGGCCAGCACCACCTGCACGCCCTGCGCGCGGGCGCGGGCGATGGCGTGCATCACCCGGGGCGTGAGCGTGTGGGACGGATCAAGCAGGGTCCCGTCCATATCGACGGCGACCAGTTCGATCGGGCCGGAGCGGTGGTGCATATCCATGGTGTTCGACGGCGTGGCACGTGGGGGCATCCAGTCTAGCGGCAGTACCGGATACGGTGGCGGTGCTTGCCTACCCCGTGGCGCGGTGAACGCCTATGGAGTGGGTGCTCCGTTCACTGCCATTGTTCCCACCATGCCGCAGATCCCGGAAACAACCGCATGAGCCTCGCGCTGGTGCACAGCCGTGCCCGCGCCGGTGTGAAAGCCCCTGCCGTGCGCATCGAGGTGTTCCTCTCTGGTGGGCTGCCGCATACCCAGATCGTTGGGCTACCTGCGGCGGCCGTGCGGGAATCGCGCGACCGCGTGCGCGCCGCGCTGATCTGCGCGCGGTTCGAGTTTCCGCAGCGGCGGATCACCATCAACCTGGCTCCCGCCGATCTGCCCAAGGAAGGCGGCCGATTCGATCTGGCCATTGCGCTCGGCATCCTCGCCGCCAGTGGCCAGATCGATGCGCAATCCCTGGACAAGTACGAATTCCTGGGCGAGCTGGCCCTCACCGGCGAGCTGCGCGGTGTAGACGGTGTCCTGCCTGCCGCGATCGCAGCCGCCGGGGATGGCCGGAGCCTGATCGTGGCTGCGGCCAACAGTGAAGAGGCGGCGTTGGCCCAACATGCCGACGTACGCATCGCACGCACTCTGCTGGAAGTCTGCAGCGCCCTTGAAAGCGGCACGCTGCCACCGGCTGTGGCCGCCGCCACGGTGCCGGTCAGCATTCCCGACCTGCGCGATGTGCGCGGGCAGCTGCAGGCGCGCCGGGCGCTGGAAGTCGCGGCGGCCGGCGGGCACCACCTGCTGCTGCTCGGCACGCCGGGCTGCGGCAAGACGCTGCTCGCGTCGCGTCTGCCCGGCATCCTGCCCGCGGCCAGCGAGCTCGAGGCCCTGGAAGCGGCGACCATTGCCTCCTGCAGCGGCCAGGGCATTGATGCGGGGCGCTGGCGGCAGCGGCCCTATAGAGCGCCGCACCATACCGCCAGCGCGGTGGCGCTGATCGGCGGCGGCTCGCATCCCAGGCCAGGCGAGATCTCGCTGGCACACAACGGGGTGTTGTTCCTGGACGAACTCCCGGAGTGGAGCCGGCACGCGCTCGAGGTCATGCGCGAGCCGATCGAATCCGGGGTCGCCGTGGTCAGCCGCGCGGCAAGGACGGAGCGCTTTCCCGCGCGGTTCCAGCTGGTTGCGGCTTTTGTGAGAAATCCCACCATGTAAGCATTTAGGTCGTCAGGGGTGACAGAACGAGCCGACCAAATTCTTCACGGCAGACGGGGTCTATTCTAGGGAAATGGAGGCCTTGGGCTCTGCTAGAGCAAGCGTGTAAGCCTTTCACCGTGGATCGCAATTCTGTCGAAGTCGGCTGCGGTGAGCTTGATAAGGCTTGTTGGGAATCTCGCTACGAAGTTTGCCTCCTCCTCATCTGCAGAGTCCGCACTGGTTGGACTGCCGATGTAGATCATTGCTCCCCTATTGGCACTCTTAGAGAGGTAGTGGTGAAAGGAGCGAACCCTCAGTGCATGTGACTGGTCAGACATGATGTCGGCCACGCGCTTGATCCGGAATGGATTCAGAGAGTATTTGCTGAAGCCCATATCCAAGGGCCTTCCTGCATCTGACACCAGGATGAAGTGGCCGTTCGGCTCCTTCGGCTCTCCACTACCCGCATCAAAGAAGGGCTCAAGTCCAAGGTTGTCGTATACGCCACCGTCGTAGAGATGGATTACAGAGCCCGGCTGGGAGTCTACGGTTTCGTGTGCAGGCCCGCTCCAGTTCGCTCGACGCTTCCACCTGAATTTGTCCGCCCTGAGGCGAAGCGGACCAAAGCCGCCTGGGAAGGCGGCCGAGACAGCCATTGCGCTGGCCAGGGGGAAGTTGCCCGCAGCTGCGTAGCCCGTGAGGTAATCTCCCAAGTCTGCACGCTTGAACCGAAAGCGGCGTCCGTTCTCAGCATTGGTCCCATTGATTGACCAATCAGGTGTCGCGGGAAGATCGCAAAGCCTGTTCTCAATGCCCCACCGGCGGCGCAGTGCAGCTGCCAAGAGATTCGAGCGGCTCAACAAGAACCGGAGATTCGAGAGGCTCGACAATTCGCGGAGTGCATCCCACTGGAGGCTGCGTGAGGTGAGTTCATCGCGGAGTGCCGGGTAGATCTGTTCGAGAAACCGCTCTGAAGTCGGCCATGCCATGCCAGAGCGATGCAGCACAAGTCCGGTGATAAGGCTCCCTCCCGACACGCTGGATATCCGAGACACTGACTCCAAACAACCAGCCCTTGCCAGCGCCCGCATGACCCCCAAGTGGAAGGTCATTGCTCTGATGCCTCCACCGGACAGCACTAGATCGATCTGGCGATCTTTCAAGGCTGAACCTCCGCCTGGACAACACGAATGTCATGGCTTCCAACGATGACTTGGATTACCGGAAGGCCTTCTTCGTGCATTCCCATAGCGAGCTCGACCAGCTGCACAAGATCAGCTCGGCTTGGCTCTGGAGGACAGCCGTCTGGGTGGCTGTGCCACTCTCCAACGTATCCAACGATTCCAGCAGTGCGGTTCTGTGCCTCTGCGACAGCCTCTGGCATTCCGGCAACGCCGCGCTCAAACGAAGCGGGCGTACCCTTACTGTCGGCTGGCGCCGGGAGCGCATCTACAACGACGAGCAGGTTCTGCGTGAAGTCGTGGTAACCAAGGAGGATGCCCCCCGTCTCGTTGGGAAGACTATTGCCGCGCAGAGCATGCAGATGTTCGTGTAGGCCTTCATCCATGTAGATGCAGAGACCATTAGCTGCTTGGTGTATCCGCCTATCAGACAGTGGGATCTCTATCGCTTCCGTTTGACCGCTCAAATCTCGCTGCCAGATCAACGCGGCGGCCTGGGGGTTGGCAATATGGACTGGGATGCTCTCGGCAAACTGACAGGCATGAATCATCACACTCGAGTACGGTAGGACCATTGAGATGTCACGGCACGATGCTCCGCTCCAAAACGCTCCGCGATGGCCCTCAAGATGGGCCCTTCCCCAATCGGAATTGATGATGGCGCGGTAGTACTGAGCTTCAATCGTACGCAAGCACCGTTCCTTGGCGACGTCCTCAAGCATCATGACTCCCGACCGACCGGTGGGAGTTACGAACACGCTCACATGCCGTGATCGATCATCCACGACTGCTGACGCCCGCGGGTACCCTAGGTCTGCAGTTGCATCTACGACCAAGTTTGCGCTCCTGAGGGCCTGCGCCAGCTCTGGCGATGTACTGGTAAGGACGTCTTCCTCGAGAGGAGTCACAGCCGAACCGTTACGCGTGACCTCCCTGGCATTCGCGGAGACTGCCAGAACCTTGGGTAGCCCAATCTGTCTATTGAATGCAGTGTGGCGTGACAGATTGTGCGGTCGGACATGATCCTTATCCACTACAGTCCACCGACCCCAGCCAGATCGAACCCATAGGTCCAACAAAGCACTTCCCAAAGATCCAACGCCGATCAATACGCCTTGCGGCCCTGCATCGCTGAAGCCTGACTGGGTGCGTGCACGTTCAGGGCTGTTCTCCCAAAGAACGGTGACTGGATCAAGCCCGATAGACTCCCAACCTTCCTGCGGCTGATTTCCAACAACACCAACTGAGCTGAAGTACCGACCGTCATGCGGGATAAGGGCACCGAGCATAGTTCCGATCTTCAGTGCCCCACCATCAAGGAAGAAGGCGCGATAGGTGATTCCTTCGACCTCGCCAGTCGACGCACGCTTGATGGGAACAGAGAGCAGCACAAGCGTGCTCGGAACCTCATCCTGGCGAGTGAGTCCGCCTGAAGGCGTCGCTGCCTGGATAGCTGCTGTTACAAGCGGAAGCAGGTCCGCTCCTCGCCGTGCCAAAAGCTCATTCAACTGTCCGAGAGTATGCGGATCCCATTCAATCATCCCGCCTTCAATGGGCTCAAGATCTACCTTGACCAGAGTAGCGTGGAGAGACTTGTTGGCAGGCAGTTGATCAACGATGCGCAGTGTCCAGCCATCGTCCTTACGCGCAGCTGCAGCGATGACACTGAGCTTCCCCCTTGCCGCCAGTTGGTCAAGATCCCAAGGGATCAGCAGTTCATGCCGAGACTCAAAGAACAGCATGTCCAAAGGCTGATCGGCCAGATGCAGCTCGCCCTTGGCATTCTTCTCCATCCACCACTGGATCCGAGCAAGAAATGACGAAGGAGTCCAGGTGCGAGCGACAACGGGGGGCGGTTCGAAATACAAGCAGAGCTGAGCTGGGCCCTGCGACGTCACGCTGTTTTGGTGTGCAAGCCTCGGAAAGTCCTTTCGCATTGACCAAACGACCGTTGCCTTCGCATCGTCCTGAGGTACATGTATAAGCATGCGCTCCCGAAAGCGGAGCCCGTATTCATTGTGGGTGGGCACACCGTGGCATTCAACGTCCACCATTAGGTAGACGGTCTCCAGCTCATCTACCTTGGCGCTACGCATCACCTCAATGAGCTTGAAGTCACGGTGAGCATTGACAGCTGCGATCATCGCGCTTGTACGCGATGTGACTGCCGCTAGATCGTCGAGAGCAGTCAATGTATGCGCAAAGTACTCCGAGCTCATGCTCCTGCCCTGGCTGGGCGGGAGGCAACGATGGCCGCAGAGCCAAATGACGACGCTGCTTTCGTCCATGTGACGCCTGCGGCAGCCACCTCAAAGACAATTGGCTTGGGCTTGTTGGCGTTAGGCTCTTCCATGGTGACGAGGAAGGATCTTCCACCAACCTTCTCAAGATAGGACGCGTAGGTTCTGCGGGCTTGAATGTGGGGTGGCTGGACCTGCTCGTAGGACTCTTTAATGTCGGGCACAGGTTTGCAGCAAGCGACGATGTACGAGTCCTTCTTTCCCATCATGAGAAGTTCAGCGACCTTTTCGCAGGGAACAGTGTCCTTCTCCCCCTTTTCTGCCCCGAGTGCCTTGTAGCTGCAGTGATGGGGAATGTTGAAGAGGTCCCAGGCAAGACGGTCTTCATTGCCGTGATACTTCGTAATGTCGACAATTCTCTCCAGGTCGCAGTAGTCGGCATCACCAACTTCCAGGTAGTCGTAGGTGCGGCCGTCTGCCTGGAGCCTCACGTTGAACACCAAGGCTGCTGAGTTGCGGATGATGTCCCCATCGTCGCAATGTTCGACGAAGGGCGAGTGGCAGAAGAACTCCACGTTGTCTTCTTGCAAGGTGAAACCCGGAACGACAGTGCCAGCGTCGACAAACAGGTGATCCCGGGCCGTCAATGCTTCGCCGCGTGCTTCCAACTTGGGCTCCAGCCACTCCATCAGCGCCTCTGGCTGTGAGAAGACCAGAATGCCTTTTCCTTCCAGCAGACGGTGGCGCGCCTCTTGCCTCAGAAGCACGAACTCTTCGCTCTGCTGTTCTTGGGTGGCCTCCTCCAAGAGCATTGCTGCGGGGACCCACAACTGGTCGATCTTGATCCGACCGTCGCCATGATAGACCTTTGCATGCTCCAGCCAGAAGAAGTCAGTGCTTCCCTCGATGTGATCATTGTCTGCGTGGGTGAATGCAACGACGTCGAAGCTTTCCTTGCCTGCGTCGGCAAGGTCTTTCTTGAGAGCTGCCTTCAGATCAATCTCTGGTGTCGACTCTTCTTCCGCGCACTGTTTGTGACGGAAGTCGAAGAGAACTCGTTTTCCATTATCAAGAATGATCTGCGTCGTGTCCCCGTTACCAACCGGGTAGAAAATCACTTGGTGCTTAGTCGCCATCTCGACATCCCCCTGAAAGTTGATCCATCAATCTCAGATTGCCGCCCTGCCGTCTCGAGGCATGAGACCGCGTGCAGCCGGCTGTTTCTGTTCAGCCAAGCGTCTATTTTGTGATGACCATCACTCTTTTCAAGGGCCGGGCGGAATTTTCTTTTGTGTTTGGAGAAGAAGGGCCGAGGCCTTTAAAATCAATAACATAACAAGCCGTCGAATTGTGCGCCGGCTTGTTTGAAGGGATGGTGTCTCGAGGCCACGAGCCCAGGTACGTCACTGAGAGCTGCTCCATCTCGGCAAGATCGATCAGATACACGCACTTCGACGTTTCAACTATTCGCCTGCATCCGGGCCATAGCCCTGCCAAGCGGGCAGCTTAATTGGATTGAGTTCGACACCGATCTTCATGCCCTTGAGCAAATCGAAGAATTTATTTTGAAGATCCCCTTGACCATCATCGAGATGAATGGCAAGCATCAAACTACAGTACAACGCTCTTGCCGCTAGCGCTTCGGCTTTTATCAGCAACGTATGTTTGACGCTAGTTACACCTGTATGCACAATTTCTGATCGAGCATCGTAAATTTTTCCAAGATCCGCATGGACGCGCCTTCGGTCCTCGCCCTTAAAGCAAAGTAGTGACGCGTAGTCAGCCAGAGTAATCTTGATGGGCGCGTGCTTATCGCGAGAGAAAATTGCCTCCATTGATATGACAAAGAATATGAATCGCGCCACGCTATCCTTCTCGCCCACGGCTCGACCAAAGAATTCCAGCGCGTTCCTAAGCTGTGCATTCAAGGTTTTTTCCTCACCCAAGGAGAGCAGCTTGAGGGCAATTGGTACGTCGGGCCGCTTCATTACTTGAAGAAGCTTTCTCTCCAGCGAAATGGACACAGTCAACGGGCGCATCGCCATAACCCGATCAAGCCACCCCGTACGCTTGTTGATGAGGAACAAATAGCTTGGTGTGGCCTCCTTCCCCAGCACCGGCTTCTTTACGCCGAAAACTCGACCAAACAATTCAATTAATCCGATCACGCGGCGAGCAGCTGCACGTGTCTGATGGCGTAGGGAATCCGAAGACCCATGGGTTGGCAGGAGCAACAAAGGATTGCTGCTCAGTGCCTGGTCAGTCTGCCGTTGCTGATGTTCGAATAAGTCGTCCGGCACAGCTTTGGAGTTAAACATCTTGATGCGCTTGTTCAGCGCTTCGCTCGTGGCTGCAGCTGGCACTAGTGTAAATGGACCAACTTGGAATGGGCGAAAAACGCTCTGCCTCTTCGAAGCGAAAGCTATGGGCTGAAAGAACCCTAAAGGGATGACGGCAATATAGTCGAGATGCACCGCTGTTTGTTTCAGCGCAGCATCAAGCCGCGTTGCAAACGCTCGGGCATCGTCGAGATCGCCAGCATTCAGCACTGCATAGATTAAATCGAGCGCGTGCTCCCAACCTATGTGACTACGTGTGTACTCCGACTTATAGAAGGCGGCTCCCAACTTCTGGTTCGCGTAGATGAGCTTGGCTTCCTCATCCTCATCCAACTCATTTCTCTTACGCAGCGCCTTCAACTGGGGCAGAACGGATCTCATGACCCGCTCAACCGCACCGATGTCGATTCCAGGCGTTGTACTCAGTGACATGTTGGCTACGCGTCCGTGTGGTCAGATGGTGTGAATGAGTTCTTAGACCTTCACTATAGCGTCTCCGCATCCTTGCGATGCCGCCGCTGTGACACTTACTCTTTCATCCTGCATCCAGCCAGAGAGGCCACAGTAGGTGAGTGCTTGCATCCCACGTATCTTTCACATTGAAACGCGAAGCCCACCGCGTAGCTGGGTAGGGAACCCGCGAAGATAGCTGTAGTGAATGAGGCAGAATTCTCCCGTCCAAAGATCGTCGCGATCTGAGACTTGCTCAGCTTTGACGGATCATCGCCGATGTCAGCTGGGATCGATGTGAGATAACAAAGAACCGAGGTCGACTCAGTTCCCTTGTGGGGTTTGACATAGCCATCGATTACCCAGATTTGATCGCCGTCGGGGAAGAAGGTGAGGTCAGTCATGCCTGATGTTGCTGGAGTGCATCACCAACATTAGCGGCACCTGGCCTCTTTAATTGATGATGTATGTTGACCGACGTCGCAAATTCGGCTCGCAACCGTCTCATTGCTGGGGAATGCGGCAAGTCACCCTACAGGCCTGAATTCCCGTACCGATATCAACCAACACACAATGGTCAGATAGGAGTAGTGATGAAAGAGGAACTTTGGTTCGTGGCCGAATGCGAGGACCTGGCGGACAATTGCCACTATCTAGTCTGGGTGCATAGGATCGGCTCGTCCGCAAGGCTAACAGTGGACGGTAGGGGTAGAGGGGTTCTTGTTGATGCGAAGACTGAGGACGAAGTCGTGGACCAGATCCTCGTCGTGCTTAAAATGGTGGTCGAGAAGACCCTTAGCCGGGAAGAGGTCGCAAGGGCGACGAACAAACACCTAGAAGATGCGGAGGAGGCATCCTCGGATAGCGAAGCCGACGACTCAGAGCAGATCATTGACGAGGAATCAGAAGAGCCTTCCGAGTCGGCACACCAGCAGCAGGGTTCGGCCTCCTGATGCCGTTCGGCAAGCCCGGGCGCTTGGTAAGCCTGACTGCTCGGGCCTTGTTGGCAGGAAGAAGAGTGGGTCTCCCGCAGAGACCCAGCGCACCATTGCCAATGCCCACAACGGCGCTCTGGTGATTCGACGCATTGAGCAGGATCACTCCGGGCCAGTGGATCTAATGAATCCGCGACCGCCTAGGTAGCGCTCCAAACCCATGTTGCCCTTGAGGAACTCGGCATTAGGGTCGATGCTATCGGGCTGAAGAGCGGCGAGCGGATCCACTTTGCCTTCCGGCCATTTTGCAAAAGTATGAATGACCACTGCCGACATCGGTTCAATGAGCTCTTCTTTTTCTGCCAAGGAAGGACCGCCGCTGTAGTACCCCACTCCGCGGACACCAATGAGGGGCTGCAGGAGTAGATAGAAGCGATGCCGCCAATGTTCTTCCTGTTCCTCCAGAACAAGCTTATGCGGGACGGAAGTCACCCGTTTCTTGATCCACTGATACTGGGTAAGTAGGCGTGCAGCACTAAGCCAGGCGATGCGATCTGGTTCAGGTGGATTGTAGGGCTTGGCATGTTGGCGCGCATCCAGAACTGACCCACTTTCGGCGGTGATGCGCGGGTAAAACTGACCCACCTGAAGCCCACATCCTGAGCATCTTTTGCTCGGGGGATTTCAGGAGTGATCACCATGGTCATGTTGGCCAAGATCCGGCGGATGCATTTCCGCGATGGCCTGCCGCTGCGCGAGATCGCCAAGCGCACGGGCCTATCCCGCAATACCATCCGGCGATGGCTGCGCAGCGGCCAGTCCGAGCCGGTCTATCCCAGGCGAGCCTCGCCCTCCCGGCTCGATCCCTACCGGTCCCAGTTGGAGACGTGGCTGCGTGCCGACAGCCATCGTCCCCGGCGGGAACAACGCACCGCCAAGGTGCTGTTCTCGCAGTTGCAGGCGATCGGCTATCCGGGCACCTACACCCGGGTGACGGCCTTCATCCGCCAGTGGAAGGCGGCCGGCGGCGCCAGCCGCCGCCCGGCCTTCGTGCCGTTGCACTTTCCTCCGGGTGAAGCCTTCCAGTTCGACTGGAGCCGCGAGTACGCCTTCGTCGGCAGCCACGCCAAGATGCCGCTGGATCTCGCCCACGTGAAGCTGGCCTGCAGCCGCGCCTTCTGGTTGGTGGCCTATCCCACCCAGAGCCACGAGATGCTGTTCGATGCTCATACCCAGGCGTTTACCGCCTTCGGTGGCGTGCCGCGCCGCGGCATCTACGACAACATGAAGACGGCGGTGGACGGGATCGGCCAGCACCGGGAACGGCGGGTCAACGCCCGCTTCCACGCCATGACCAGCCACTACCTGTTCGCCGCGGAGTTCTGCAACCGCGCCGCGGGTTGGGAGAAGGGGCGGGTCGAGAAGAACGTGCAGGACCGGCGCCGACAGATCTGGATCGAGGCCGGGGCCCGCCACTGGCCAGATCTGGACACCCTCAATGCCTGGCTCGCCAGCGAGTGCCGCGCCGCTTGGCCGATGCAGGCGCATCCGGATGCCTCCGACATCACCGTGGCCGAAGCTCTGGAGGACGAACAGCCCCACCTGATGCCGATGCCCGCGCCCTTCGACGGCTACATCGAGCGGCCGGTGCGGGTCAGTTCGACCGCGCTGGTCAGCTTCCAGCGCAACCGCTACAGCGTGCCGTGCGAACACGCCCACGCCGTCGCCAGCCTGCGCGTGTATCCCTTCGAACTGGCCGTGGTGGTCGGCGAGGCCGAGGTCGCCCGCCACCGGCGCAGCTTCGAGCGTGATCGGGTCCACTACGACTGGCAGCACTACATCGCCCTGGTCCAGCGCAAGCCGGGGGCACTGCGTGACGGCGCGCCGTTCCTGTCCATGCCCGATCCGCTGCGCAAGCTGCAGCAGGTGTTGCTGCGCCAGCCTCACGGCGACCGCGCCATGGCCCAGGTGCTGGCCGCCGTACCCGTGCACGGGCTCGAAGCGGTACTGGTGGCGGTGGAACTGGCACTCGAGTCCGGCCTGGTGCGCGCCGACCACGTGCTCAACGTGCTGGGGCGATTGCAGCATCCGGACCGCACGATCGAGACGGTCGCCTCGCGAGTGACGCTGCGTCATCCGCCGGTGTCCGATCCGGCCCGCTACGACGCCCTGCGGGAGGCAGATCATGTCGACGCCTGACCTGCCGCTGCGCATGCAGCAGCTCAAGCTGCACGGCATGGCCAGCCAGTGGCCCGAACTGCTGGCCAAGATGCGCCTGCACACCATGGAGCCCGAACACTGGATGGCCGAACTGCTGCAGGCCGAGTCCGCCGAACGGCAGGTTCGTGCCCAGGCCAACCAGATGAAGGCCGCACGTTTCCCCGTCCATCGTGACCTGCTCGGGTTCGACTTCGCGGCCAGTCCCGTTGATCGCGCACTGGTCGAACGACTCCACCAGGGTGACTTCATCCACACCCCCGAGAACGTCGTCCTTGTCGGTGGACCGGGCACCGGCAAGACCCACCTGGCCACCGCCATCGGCATCCAGGCCGTGCGCCAGCATCGCCTGCGCGTGCGCTTCTTCTCCACCATCGAACTGGTCAATGCGCTGGAGAAGGAACAGGCCCAGGGCAAGGCCGGGCAGATCGCCCTGCGCCTGACCTATGCCGACCTGGTCATCCTCGATGAACTGGGCTACCTGCCGTTCACCCCCTCAGGCGGCGCGCTGCTGTTCCACCTGATCAGCAAGCTCTACGAGCGCACCAGCCTCGCCATCACCACCAACTTGGCCTTCTCCGAATGGGGTCAGGTGTTCGGCGACGCCAAGATGACCACCGCGCTGCTGGATCGCATCACCCACCACTGCCACATCCTGGAGACCGGCAACGACTCCTGGCGGCTGCGCAACAGCACCGCCGCCAACAAGACCAAAGCCAGAATCAGGGCAAAGGAGGCCACCACCCAGACCACCAACTGATACCCTCAGCCCCGTACACCGGGTGGGTCAAAGTTCAACGCGCAGCCTGGGTCAGTTTTAAGTGCGCGCCAACAGGCTTGGCATCCTTGGCAAGGGCTTCATAGGCACGTTCCAAGGAAAGGACGGCCTGCTCCAGCATCTGCTTGCTCTCCTGGTCCCGCCGGGTTCCTCGGATTGAACTGGCAGTGATAACCGCTGTAATCGCAGAGCCGATGGCTGAAACTCCGGCAAATACTACCGTTCCAATCGTAATGGCTTCTGTGAAATTCATGAGGGCCGCCCGCGTCAATGTTGGTTCCGCATTCTATCAACGGCCCTGAACGGCTGGACGGAGGACTTGCGTCATCTAACTCCTAGGTTGCAGGCCTTTTGCTGCCATCAGGCGCGCAACCCGGCTCAGGCAGGCACTTTCGCCCCCCTCAACCAGGTTTTCGCGCATGCGACCAGCCCTCAATGTGCCGCGGCTGTCTTCGTGCAGTTCGCACAGTCTGGGCGTAACCGCGCAAGTACTCCATGAGGCAACTCAAACCAGAACAGTCATTGATCAGACAAGGCCGAACGTTGGCAGCAGCTCAACCAAAGAAGGTTCTCCGCTTCACAGGTGGCACCCCCAGAAAGAGCCCACATGAATCATCTGGCTTGACGCGATCGCCACCGTCGCTCGCTAGTGCCGGCCCTTAATCTGGCTGCCGCGCACGCTCTGTAGCATCTTCATGACCTGATCAGATACCTCAGCCGGAGAGAACCCCAAGGCAGCAGCGATGAGGCAGAACTCCAATACGTCCAAGCGTCGGGCCCCAGACTCAACGGAAGAGACTCGCTGCTGAGGCCACCCCAGATGAGCGGCTAGCCGGGTTTGACTGATACCCAACGACTCACGTCGCTCGCGGAGCAGACCGACCAACCGAAGGTACGCACTTTGGTAGATCGTCTTGGTAGCCATCAGGTCCGCCTGGAGGAGCGGAACGAAATCTATGGCCGAGCCGGGCACTACATGAAAATTGTGTAGACGACTTTCCGGTGGCTTGCTAGCATCAGAGCCGGTTGAACTGCCGGGGATCGAGTGATCTATGGTCGTGACCAACAGACCCTCATCCCTCCGTGGCCAGACCTCGATGCGCTGCTAGTATCGCTTGGGCCGTTCTACGCGTGCGCGTGGTGTGCGCTCGAGCGCTCCACTTCGATTTCCGCACCTGTGGCCGCTGACACAGCAGTTGCGCAGCACTTGCTGCTGTTCCTTCAGACAGCGGGGGTCCTAGCTGAGACGAGCTCGTCAAATGGCTCTACAAGGCGATCTCTTTACGACCCTATTAGCTGGAGCTATCGGGAGAGCAGTCAGCTGCCTGACGACCTGAGTAGTTCACTAACCCATGCACTTAGAGCATGGCGCCCCTCGCTTGGAGCACAGGACCGACAGTGGCTCTGGCGTCAGCTTTCCGACCGCGAAGCTGCTGCCTATCTCGTGTCATTGCTACGCAAGCATCGGATCCGTACTCAACACGCCGAGGAGATCCTATGTGTACAGGAAAGAGAATGGCGTGAGCTGAGTTTGGGACGCAAGCGATACGTGCTTTGGTCGTCAGTCCGGGGAGCTGCGAGTGAGTTCTTAAGCACCGGCGGCGACGAATCCGCAGCATTGACCGTGCTGAGCCGCGAGATACGCAGTCGAGCAGATTGGCTATCTCGCAAGCAAGCATCAGGAACGCTAAGCAAGTCTGACTACTGCTTTCTGCCGGACCCTGCATGGCGGCGACCGCTGATGGTCGATGTCGCGCTGGAGTGCCTACTGCCTATTGGCGACGACTACTGGCTCGCCCCTCCTATTCTGGCTCGGCAGCAAGAGGGGCCAGGACTCAGATCGCGTCTCTTACGACGCACTCAAACGTAGATAGGCTCCTATCGCATGCGCCCCAGTATCCTCGCCCTCGATCTTGAGGGAACCCTGATCTCCAATGCGGTCAGCCAAATTCCTCGACCAGGACTTCGGGATTTCCTAGATTATGCTAGAACCACCTTTGATGAGGTTGTGCTTTTCACAACGGTATCTCGGCATATGTCGCTAAGAATCGCCTTACTTCTGGCTGAGGAAGGCCATGTGCCTGGCTGGTTCACAGGGGTCCGCTACGTCGAATGGACTGGGCCTACCAAGGACCTTCGATTCGTGTCTCCACTACTTGGCCAAGCTCTGCTGCTTGACGACCACCGCCCCTACATCCACCGGGGTCAACACAAGTTCTGGGTTGAGGCCCCGCTATTCGCATCACCGTACCTTGCTGATGACAGTGGGTTGCAGGCCGCCCAGCGACGCATCGGGGAGAGAGTGTCGCTGCTTTCTAGCTCGCCTGACTAAGCATCAATCGAAGCCATCGCGCCAGAGCCGCAGACGAAGCCACGTCTAGGTTCTCTGCATGACAGAGCGCGCCATTCAATCGCCGGAGTCAGCGTGACCAGAACCAGTCTTTCCCACCCCCTTCAGATTGCGACTCTCCCGGTTGGCCATTGCGGTGGGGCCATCGGGGTGACGTTCGCGCCTGGCAAGCATCAAGTCACAGCTATGACCGGATCGTGGTCGCGAGACTTGGATATGGACCTTCAAGCTATAAGTTCATGGGGCGCAAGTCATCTCATCAGTCTAATTGAGCCTTGGGAGTTCGAGGATCTTCAGATCGCCGCTCTGCCAGAGCGTGCAGCAGACCATGGTCTACGGTGGTACGGACTGCCGATCGTGGATGGCGCCGCGCCCGACTACGGGTTCCTCCAGCGATGGAAGGAGTTGGAGACGTCCATCTGCAACGCGCTACTTAACGGCAAACGGGTTGTCGTCCATTGCAAGGGCGGACTTGGCAGAGCAGGCACTGTCGCCTGCATGCTTCTCCTCAGCACCAAGACTTCCCTGAGCAGCGAGGATGCGATCAGGCGCGTGAGAATGGTACGCCTTGGTGCCGTTGAGACATTGGAGCAAGAGGAGTTCCTGCACAACTGGGCATCTGCCTCACATCACCTCTAGGGAAGCACTGATCAGCTTCCTGTCCTTCTGATAAGACCAACCCCAACGTGTCGCTGCTGAGGATCGTCGCGTTAGGAGAGGGCGCGGCAGCAGCCGGCGCAAGTCAGTATCGGGCGACTGACCAATGCCCGGCTTCGGTCAGAAGACGATAGCCCCCTCCCCCGATAGATCTTTCTTATCCACGACTAGCCTTGAGCCTACTGGTCCCGCGGAGAAGAGAAATAAGGGGCGGACGGATTCTGGCGTTAGCCGGATTGCCGCCAACGACCTAGATCTCTCCAAGATCCTTGAGCACGGCCTGTCCCTTCTGCAAGAACCCAGCCAGCAACCGGCCTCCCGCCACTCGCCGGCCAAGTTGCTCATTGAGGTAGCTGGCCTGCAGGCGTGCGTGGGCCAGCAGATCCTTCTGGGCCATGCTAGGAATCACGGCCCGGAGCGGTTCGCCTGGTGAGGCCAGCTGCCCCCGGATCGGCTGGACCACGCAAGGGTGCTGGCTGCCGCTCTTGGCATATGCCGTGGCCATCATCCGGTCGCTCTTCGACGACCAGCCACCAAACACCAACTCGGTCCCGAGCTGCTCGATCGGTAATCCTGCCTCGGCTGCCGCCTTCTCGTAGTTCGGCCACAGCTGGTCCACCACCAACCCCAGCTCGACAGATAACTGTTCCATTGTGAAATCTGCGCGGTAGCTAGCCTGCAGCGCCAGCTCATAAATGCGAAGGAAGAACTGCGTAGAACCTCGCGTAGCAAACATCAGGTTGTGCTGAGGGATCAGCAGCAGCTTTGCCCCGGCGGAATGTGCCCCTGTGAGAGCATCCTCTGCCAAGGTATCCACGGCGACGACAAGGTGATCACGAGTGAGCAGAAGGTTGAGGATGCTCATGGCGGACTCGTCCAGATGTTCGCAAACTATCGCCTTCCCACCCCTTGCCTGTCCAGACTGCCATGACCTCCGAGATCACAGAAATCCTTGAGCGCCTCCACGCTTGCGAGGCCGCACTTGAGATGCACCGCGGCTACCTCAAAGCAATGGAGTATGGGTTGCGGGTTTCGTTTCTAACACACCAAGACCCGGTGATTCTGCTCGACACGTGGACCAGACTGCTCCCCTCGATCGCCCATAGCCACGAGAGGGAGGGCAGCCAGCAATTCGCCGCCGCATTCCAGCAGTCCCTGACAGTTCTCACTGAGCAGATCGGCACCGAGTGCAAGAGACCCTAAGCAGCCAAGGCGTACGGCTCAACGAGGCGGGCAATGTCCGATCTCGGCCAGAAACGGACGTCCCAGCACACGGTGCCTGCACTGCGACTTCTGCATCAATGTGGCCCGACACTTACAGCCGGGCCACATTGCCCACCGCTTACTTCTTCTTAGCGCCCGAAGCCGCCTCGGCGTCGCAACGCTCCTTCAATGCCTTGGTCTGAGAGTCATTCAGATCAACCTTGTACTTCGATCGATCAGCCAGCTGCTCGCACGTCTTTGGCTTAGCTTGTGGCGCGGCGGCCGGCACCGGATCGGCATGCAAGGCAGGATCGTGGGCAGATGCGCCTGAGGACCATGTCAGGCCGGCAACGAGGCATACAGCGAACGTATAACGCAGTTTCATGGATTGACTCCTGGGTTGGTTCCGGCGGAATGCCGGGGGTGTTACGGCTGATACAGGTCGGCCTGATAGCCATTCAGTTCGATTGTGATGATCACCGGCGAGGTACCTCGGTTCTGCCAATACCAGCCATGTGTTCCATCGAAGGGAGCGATGAAAGTCCCCTCTGCTTTCGATTGGGCGCCCTCTACGGCGTAGCTGGTCCAGGCTCCCTTCACGTCAGGTCTCTCGCCATGCATGTCCACGGCAACCGGAGCGCTGGATGTCCAGCGGAACAGCATTCCTGCACCCGTGGTCATGTGGGACTTCAGCTCCATGCCTTTGCCTGGCTCGATTTCGATGGTCATGGTGTCCTGACGCAGCGCGCCAGAACCAAAACCTACAGCCGCTGGATCAAGGGATTGCCCCTTGTTCTCTCCGAAGGCGACCTTGGCCTTCTCGGACAAGGCCGCAATGGCTTCCGGGCGCCCATTTGAGGTTTGAGGAACGGCTTCAGATGCGGAGGAATCGCCGCTCGCGGCCAGCGCATCCAAACCGAGGGCACGACCCACGCCAGTCGGGTCAATGCCGTACTCGGCGGGCAGTACGGTAGTGATCAGAATCACACCAGCGACCGCCACGGCGAGCGCGGTCGATTTGAGCAGTCGGCGAGTGCTGGGAAGTTGCTGATTGATGGAAATGGACATTGAAAGCCTCGATCAAAGGTCAGGAAACGAAGTAGCCCGTCAGTTGCATGCCCATCAGCACGAAGCCGGCACACATCAGGACGGTATTGATGCTGTAGGCCTGCCGATGGAAGGACGGCAGGCGACGCCAGAAGCCCATCAGAATCAGGATGCCGGCCAAGGCCAGCAGCTGGCCCAGCTCCACGCCGACGTTGAACGCCAGCATGTTCGGGACAAGACCATCAGCCGACAGGGTGAAATCCTGCAACTTCGTTGCCAATCCGAAGCCATGGAAGAAGCCGAAGATCAGCACGGCTGCTTTGGTGTTGGGCTGCACGCCGAACCAGCGCTTGAACGCCCCCATGTTGTCCAGTGCCTTGTAGACCACTGACAGTCCGATGATGGCGTCCACCAAGTAGGCATTCACGTGGAAGCCACCCAACACGCCCAGCAGCAGCGTCGTGCTGTGACCAATGGCGAACAAGGTCACGTAGATGCTGACATCACGCATCCGGTACAGGAAGAAGATCACCCCGAACAGAAACAGCAGGTGGTCGTACCCTGTGACCATGTGCTTGGCACCCAGGTAGGTAAATGCAATCAGCTGGGTGCCCGTGCTGTCCTCCAGGAAGGCTTGGTCACCCTCACTGACACCGTGGGCGAACGCAGCCCAGGGAATCAACAGCGCGGCCAGCAGGAGGAGCCACGACAACGGTCTGTTCAACGGAATCAAGCGTAGGTTCCTCAACGTTGGAAAAAGGGAAAGCGTCATTCGGCTTCATCCTTGGACGTATCGCCCTCGCGATGGATGAGGCGGTAAAGCGCAGGAAGCACCAGCAGCGTCAGAAGCGTGGACGAGACGATGCCGCCGATGACCACCGTGGCGAGAGGACGCTGTACTTCAGCGCCGGCACCGACGTTCAGTGCCATGGGCAGGAAGCCCAGGCTGGCGACCAGGGCAGTCATCAGCACAGGTCGCAAGCGTCCCGCTGCCCCCTCGCTGACAGCGCGGTGGAGAGGCACACCCTGTTCCCGCAGGCTTTTGATGAAGCTGATCATCACCAGGCCGTTCAGTACCGCCACGCCCGAAAGCGCGATGAACCCGACACCGGCCGAGATGGACAGCGGAATGTCACGCAGCCACAGAGCCGCCACACCGCCGGTAAGGGCGAGCGGCACGCCGCTGAAAACGATGGCGGCATCACGTCCCGAACCAAACGCCATGAACAGCAGGCCGAAGATCATCACCAGCACTACGGGCACCACCACCATCAGCCGCTCGCTGGCCGAGATGAGCTGCTGGAACGTGCCGCCATACTCCACCCAGTAACCTTCAGGCAGCTGGACTTCATCTCCGACGGCGGCGCGCAGCTCCTCGACGAACGAGCCGAGATCGCGTCCGCGGACGTTGCTGGTGATAACCACACGCCGCTTGCCGTTCTCGCGGCTGATCTGATTCGGGCCTGGAGCCACCTCAACCTTGGCCAGCTGCCCCAGCGGAACGAAACCGCGATCAGCATCGGCCTCTGTCGAACCTGACACCGTTACAGGCAGTGATTCCAGCGTGCGCGTGTCCTGACGCAGGTTCTCGGGCAGCCGCACGACGATGTCGAAACGACGATCACCTTCGAATACTTGGCCAACGGACTCCCCACCCAATGCGACCGATACGGTCTTCTGCACATCGTCGATTGCCACGCCATAGCGCGCCAACGCGTCCAGGTCAGGCGTAATGGTCATCAACGGAAGGCCCGAGACCTGCTCCAGCTTCACGTCCGCTGCGCCGGTGATCCGGTTGGCAACGTCCTCGATCTGGCTGCCGATCTGTGCGAGTTGATCCAGATCGTCGCCATAGAGCTTGATCGCCACTTCCGCGCGCACGCCGGCGATCAGCTCATTCATGCGCATCTGCACCGGCTGAGTGAACTCGTAGTTGTTGCCGGGGATGGCTCTGACGGTCTTCTCCAGCTCGGCAATCAGCTGGGCCTTTGGTTTGCGCGGGTCCGGCCACTGGTCCCGATCCTTGAGCATGATGAAGGTGTCGGCGACCGACGGAGGCATCGGGTCGGTCGCCACCTCGGCAGTACCGATCTTGGCCACCACCTCGTCGACTTCAGGGAACTGCTTGATGGCAGCTTCCAGCTGGCGTTGCATGCCGATGGCTTGGGTAAGGCTGGTTCCGGGGATGCGCAGCGCGTGCAGGGCGATATCGCCTTCATCCAGGTTGGGGATGAACTCTGTACCCATGCGACTGGCACCGATGCCGGCCACCACGGTAAGTGCAACCGCTGCGCCGACCACCCACCTACGGGCACTGACCGCCCGCTCCAGCAGAGGGCCATACAGGCGGGTTACGCCACGCATGACCTTGGTTTCCTTCTCGGACACCTTGCCGGTGACGAACTGCGCCACGGCAGCCGGCACGAACGTCAGCGACAACGCCATGGCACCGGTGAGGGCGATTACCACGGTCAAGGCCATGGGATGGAACATCTTTCCTTCCACACCCGACAACGCGAAGATCGGGATGTACACCGCCGCGATGATGAACAGACCGAACAGGCTGGGCTTGATGACCTCGGCGCTTGCCGAAGCGGCCAGGGAGAATCGCTCCTCGCGCGTTAACAGGCGTCCCAGCGCATGCTGGCGTTCACCGAAGCGGCGCAGGCAGTTCTCCACGATGATGACCGCGCCGTCCACGATCAGGCCAAAGTCGAGCGCACCGAGGCTCATCAGGTTGGCCGATACCCGGTTCTGAACCATTCCGGAGATCGTTAGCAGCATGGTCAACGGGATGACCGCAGCGGTGATGAGCGCGGCGCGCAGATTGCCCAGCAGCAGGAACAGCACCGCGATGACCAGCAGCGCGCCCTCCAGGAGGTTCTTCTTCACCGTTTCAATGGTGCGATCCACCAGCTCGGTTCGGTCATACACCGGGTGCGCACGAACGCCCTCGGGCAGCGTGCCGTCGATCTCCTTCAGCTTGGCAGCGGTGCGCTGGGCGACGGCCCGGCTGTTCTCGCCGATCAGCATGAAGGCCGTGCCAAGCACAACTTCCTTTCCATCCTTGGTGGCGGCGCCGGTCCGCAGCTCGGTGCCTTCGTGGACATCAGCAAGATCGCCTACCCGCAGCGGCAGCCCCTCTCGATTAGCCACCACGATCTTGCGCAGGCCGTCCATGTCGGCAACCTGCCCAGGCACGCGTACCAGGTATTGCTCGCCGCTCTTCTCGATGTAGCCCGCACCGACGTTCGCATTGCTGCGGGCAACGGCCTCCATGACGTCCTGCAGGGTCAGGCCATAGGCCTGCAGCTTGCGGGGGTCTGGCGTGATATGGAACTGGCGGACGTAACCGCCCACGGTGTTGACCTCGGTCACGCCCTTCAGGTGCCGCATCTGCGGGCGTACCACCCAGTCCTGCAGGGTACGCAGTGCCATTGGCGTCCAGGTTTTCTCAGCTCCTGGTTCGGCCTCCACGGTGTACATGAAGATTTCGCCCAGGCCCGTGGCAACCGGTCCCAGTGTTGGCTTCAGGCCATTGGGCAACTGGGAGGCCGCCTGCTGCAGACGCTCAGCAACCTGCTGGCGGGCGAAGTAGATATCTGTCCCATCCTCGAATACCACGGTCACCTGCGAAAGGCCGTAGCGCGAGATTGAGCGTGTGTACTCCAGACGTGCCAACCCGGCCAGTGCGGTTTCAACCGGGAAGGTCACGCGCTGCTCGGCTTCCAGTGGCGAATAGCCAGGGGCTTCGGTGTTGATCTGTACCTGTACATTGGTAATGTCAGGCACGGCGTCGATGGGAAGCTTGCTGTAGTTCCAGATGCCCAGGCCGGACAGCGCCAGCACGAGCAGCAGCACAAGCCATCGATGCGCGATGGACGCGCGAATGATTCGCTCTAGCATGGGATGCCCCTCAGTGATCGTGGCTCGCGCCAGACTTTTCGATGTCCGCGCGAATCAGGTAGCTTTGCTCGCTGACATAACGGGTACCGGGCTTGAGGCCACCGAGTACCTCGACCAGCTGCCCATCGCGCTTGCCGAGCTCAAGCATGCGCACCTCATACGTGTCGCCCACCTGTGCGAAGACCACGGTGAAGTCACGGAAGCGCTGCAGCCCGGATTCCTTGACTGCCAACGGGACCTGGGTTTCGGACAACACGACCTCGGCCGACACGGCCATACCCGGGCGCCACCGGCCGTCTTCATTGGGGATGCTGACCCGTGCGACTACGCTTTGGCCGGCACTGGCCAAGGGGAGCAGGCTCTGCACCCGTCCTTGGGTTTCATGGGCGCCAGTGGCTGAGCGAAGCGTCACCACCTGGCCTGCAGCAAGCCGCTCGGCGTCGGTGCCCAGTGCCCGCAGGTCTACCCATACCTCGGAGAGGTCGGCGATCTCGAACAACGTGTTGTCTGCCGCCACGTCCCCAACGCTGGTATTACGCGCCAACACAATTCCGCCAAACGGCGCGATGACGGCATAGCTGCGCATGCTGTCGTTGCCTTCCACCGTGGCCAGAGTCTGGCCCGCACTGACTCGCTGGCCCATCTCGACTGCAACGCTGCGCACCACGCCGGGAAAGCGTGCTTTCACTGCGGCTTGCCGCGCCGTGTTGACCGTCACGTTGCCCATCAAGGTCACTGTGTCGCGGATGCTGGCACTGCCTGCTGCTTCCACCACGATGCCCGCGTCCTTAGCTGCTTGTGGTTCGATTCGCGTACGGCCTTCATAGGAGGGGTAGTTCCAGCGATGGGACTTGCCTGCTGCGGTGGCTTCGGCCACCACATCGAACGAGTGCGGCTCAGTGACCTCCCCACTGCCGACGAGGTAGCCGTTCTCCGGCTTGAAGCTGAAGGTATTGACCTCGCCGTCCAGACGCTTGAGCTGCATGCTCGCCTGCACTTCGGAAGGCGGAATCGGTTTGTCGTTGCGATACGCGTAAAGACGGAAGTGTGGCGGCGTGTTGGTTTCGTAAACGGTGATCTCGAGGGCAAAATCGCCGTCACGCAGCATGCGCCCTCGATTCGGCCCTCGTTCGTAGTCGGCGGATGCGGCAGCTGTCTCGGTAGAGGCTTCGGTCGCGGCTTTGTCACCGCCGCAGGCGGAAAGGACCAAGGGGAACATGATCAGGAATGCGTAGCGGTTCATGGGCGGATGTCCAGAGCGGAGGCGGTGAGGCGATCTGCCTCGACCAGCAGTCGGAGATAGCGGGCGGCGGCTTCAACTTCGCGCTCGCGAAGGTCGAACAGGGTCTTCTGCGCCTGGCCCAGCGCCAGATAGGAGAATCGGCCCTCCTCGAAGCCGCGCCGGCTCTGCTTCAGTGCTGCCTCGGCCTTGGGCAGCTGGCGTTCGCGTACCGACTCGACCTCCAGCTGCGCTTGCCGCAATTGCTGGTAGATATCGAAAAGTTCCTGTTGCAGTTCAACGGCCTGCGCTTGGCGCCGGGCACTGAGGGCAGACAGCTCGTGGTCGACTTCAGAAACGGAATACGCTGATCGCTTGCGGCTGCCCAATGGGACAGAAACCGACATCACCAATCCGCTGTCTTTGGTGGCTTCCAGCCGGCGAATGCCCAGGCCCACGCTGACATCTGGCCGGGCGGCGGCAAGCGCCACGTTACGGCGCGCGGTCAGCACGCCTGCCTGGGACTCAAGAAGCTGTTGCTGAGGTGTCGAAGGCAGCTTCGCGGCCATCGCCTGGAACTGCTCAAGGGGGGGCAGCACCGAGGTATCACCAGCGACGGCGCCAAAGTCGACCGTCAACGCACCCCATGAAGCTGCGAGCGCATGGCGTGTCGACTCCAGACGCTCCAGCGCCTGATCGCGCTTGAGTTCGGCGTCGGCAACTGCGATTTCTGCCGCTCGCAGGTCGGAATCAGGATTGCGCGCCGCCGAGACCCAACGCCCGACCTCTCGCTGCAGGGCGCGCGCCATCGCGATGCGCTCCTGCGCGTGTTCCACATGCTCCTGCGCGGCCAGCACATCGATGAACCGTCCTGCGGCTCGGGTGGCGATGGTTACGCGAGTCACGTCCCCTGCCCGTTGGGCCGCGTCGATCTCCGCGCCGCCCAATGCCTGTCGCGCAGCGCGCTTGCCGCCGAGTTCCAGCAGGCGGGATACGCGGAACGTTGCCTCAGCGGCATCCATCCCTGAAACGCTGCCGCTGCCAGCAACGTTCTCCAGTTCCCCGCCCAGAATGATTGGCGCCGGCAGGCCCTCCCGGGCTGCACGGCTGCGGGTTGCCTCCAGCTGGGCGGCATCAGCTGCGGCGCTCGGATGACTGCCCAGGGCGCGGGCGACCGCTTCCTCCAGGCGCAGAACTTCGGCGGCATGGCCAGGCACGGCCATACCGCAGGCGCCGGCAATGGCCAGCGCCCACACACTACGGAATTTCACGGAAGCCTCCGGAAAGATGTTAGAACAACGCGCTGCCGCCCGCTAAGGCAGGCAGCAGAACAGGCCGCGCGGACGCGGCAGGCGTTGTCAGACGATCGGAGGCCGGAAGGGCGAGGCGGGATAACCCAAAGGCACGCGCAGCAGCCGCAATGCGGGCACGTCGGCGCTCAGTGCGAGAGCGACTACCTGGTGGTGGCCATTGAACAGGCTCCCTGCGAAGCTTGCGTCTGCCTGGTGCAGCACGCTGTGCGCACCAGAGGCGTGGTCGTCGTCGAGGTTGTCACTGGCTCCGGCCGGATGGGAATGCCCATGGTCGAACGCAGCGGCGATGTCGTGCTCCAGACCATGCAGTTCGCTCAGCTGGATCACCATCGGCCGCGCCACAACACTCAGCAGCATCAGCGCGAAAAGGCTGATGCGGGCGAGCACACGGTGGCGGGCGGAAAGACGCATGGGATCTAGGGTAAATGTGGCACGTGGCCTTGTCGAGATGGTAGGACGAATGTTTGCAGAGGAGCGTACCCGGCTGCCCCGGGCACGCCCTCCTGGCCTGGTCTTACATTTTCTTCAGCTGTTCATACTGCCCGCCCGTACGCAGCAGCAGGGTGACCGGTTCCTCGCCGCGATTGCGCCAGAACCAGCCGTGGTTGCCCGTAAAGGCGGCCAGAAGTACGCCCTGGTCGGACGCCTCACCTCGCCCCTTCTCATAGCTGATGGCACGACCACCGCCGTCACCATGGGTGTCGAAGTTCACCACCCCGCCCTGGACCGACCAGGTGTAGGTCGCACGCTCGCCTTCCTTCATGGAAAGCTTGATTTCGGTACCCTGACCGGGCGCCAGCACGACTTCGGCTTCGTCACGCCACTCCGTAGCTGCGGGCGCTGAGGCCGAAGCAGCGGCCGGCTTGGAAGTGACTTCGACTGTCTGGCGATCCCGCGTGGAGACCTGGGTGAGCACGGCGAGGCCCTCCTCGGCCCGGGCATCCATGGCCGCATCCGCTGCGGCTTCTTCGGACAGTTGCTGCTTGATCTGTCCCATCTCGGTCAGACCCAGCATTCGGCCTATACCCAACGGATCCACGGCGTGTTCCGCAGGCAGCACGACACCGATGAGAAGCACGACGGCGATGCCGGCGGCGATGAGGGTAGTGCGCGCCAGCTGACGGCTGCTGGGGAGGTCACTTTCGAGGGGCTTGCTGTTGTACATGATGGTAGGGATCTCTCAAGGATTCAGGAAATGGCGTAGCCGGTCAGCTGCATGCCGATCAGGACGAAACCTGCGCAGAGCATTGCCGCGTTGGCGAAGTAGGCGTGCTTGAAGAAGCTGGCGGTGCGGCGCCAGTAGCCCATCACAATCAGGATGGCGCCCAGGGCAAGCATCTGCCCCATTTCCACCCCGACGTTGAAGGCGAGCAGGTTCGGCAGAAGACCATCGGGGGAGATGTCGTATTCGATGATCTTGGTGGACAGGCCAAAGCCATGGAACAGTCCGAACACCAGTGTCGCGACCTTGGTATTGGGCTGGAAGCCGAACCAACGCTGGTAGGCACCGAGGTTATCCAGCGCCTTGTAGACCACTGACAAGCCGATGATCGCATCGATCAGATAGCTGTTGATGCCCACATTGAAGAGCACACCCAGCAGCATAGTCGTGGAATGACCGATGGCAAACAGGGTGACGTACAGCGCGACATGCTTCATCCGGTAAAGGAAGAAGATCACGCCCAGCAGGAACAGAATGTGGTCATACCCGGTGGCCATGTGCTTGGCGCCCAGGTAAGCGAAGGCGATCAGATTTACCCCTGATATCTCTTGGATGTAACCCTTGTCGCCCTCGGCGATGGCATGCGCCAGAGCACCATCGGCAGTGAAAACAAGCAACAGCATGGTTATCGCTGCGAGCAGCGTGCGCGGCCAATGCGACGGCATGGCCATGGGATGGGTACGGGTGGATAGCCCGGAATGTGGTCTGGGGATCATGATGGAGTTCTTGAGTGACATGACATGCCACGGTCCTCCGCGCCGCGCCCCGCCACAGGCGCACGGCAACGCCATGCAGATGTGTGCCAGGGCACGCATGCACGTCGTTACCGCGCGGTGGCGCAGGAGTCAGCCGGATCGTGGCCGGAATACAGAGGGGAACCGCGATGCGTCTAGCCGCAAGCCAGCCGCATGCCCGCAGAAAGCAGGCAGCGCGGCAGACATGCGCCCGGCATCAGGCCGCGACGATGGGAGGCCTGAACAACGATGAGCAGTGATGGGCAATGAACGCTGCCTGGCGATGCCAAGGGTGCGCACCACGGCCGATGGCTGGATCGTGGAGTGCTACGTCCAGCAGGATGCCAAGTGACCCGCCCAGATCGGACTGGTGCAGCACGCCATGGCCGCCCGACGCGTGCAGAGGATCCCGATCTGCAGCATCACGATCGCCCGCGTGCGGATGTCCATGTTCGGCTGCGGTCTGCACCATGTGCTGCAGACCATGCAGCTCGCCAAGATGATTCAGCACCGGGCGCAGGAACATGCTTGCCACCAGCATCAGAAAGATGCTGGTGAGCAGTCGCACATTCGATATCCGGCGCAGTGATGTCATGCTCAAAGACTAGTGTGTTGCTGGATCAAAGTCGACACGAAAAAGGGGGGTTGTTCAGCGTGCGCGCGCTACTGGGCATCTCTGGTGACTCGTCGTTCAACCGGGCCAACGGGTATGGTTGTCATCGATGACAAAACGGTGCGAGTGGCCTTGTTCCGTATGCGCGTGTTCCTGCATGTGCGGGTGGTCCGCAGGGAGATCATCATGTCGGTGGGTGATTGCGTCAGGATCATTCGCAGGCCAGGTACGCCAGGCGAATAGAAGCCCCGCGCAGGCCACCACCGCGAGCGCCAGAACCGCCACCGGCATGCCCAGGCGTGCCCCCACGGTACCGGCCAGTGGGTAGGCAATCAGCCAGCAGACGTGGGAAAGCGAGAACTGCGCGGCGAACAGGAAAGGAAGGTCAGTGGACTCTGCCGAGCGCCGTAGCAGCCGGCCGCCTGGTGTCACCAAGCCGGCGTAGCTCATGCCCAGCAATGCCCAGCCGGACAGCACCAGGGGCCAGCCGATCGCGGAGGGCGTCAGCCACCACGTAACCCCCAAGGCGGTAAGCACCGCAAGCATCATGCTGGCTGCAGAGAGCATCACGCGACGGTCCGGTACGCGGTCCAGTACCTTGGGAAGAACCAACGCCATCAGCATCGAGCCGCCGCCGAACGCAGCCAGGGCCCAGGCGACCTGGGCTTCAGCACCGCCCAGCACGTTGCGCACGACCACCACCGTATTGACGAATACCATCGCACCACCCGCGGCAGCGCACAGGTTCAGCGCCAGCAGGCCTTTCAGTCGAGGCGTCTTCAGATAGATACGCATGCCACGGATGGCCCGTGCATAGGGGCCTTCCTTGCGCGGCGAGGCTGCAACGAAGGGGAATGCCGTGACCACGACCAGCAGCGCTGAGCAGACGAAGCCCACCGACGTACCGGCGAAAAGGCCATGGAAGCTGATCAGTGTCAGCAGGGCCGCCGCCAGCGCAGGGCTGAGCAGGCTTTCCAGGTCATACGCCAGCCGCGACAAGGACAATGCACGGGTGTAGTCGCGCTCTTCCTTGAGGATTTCCGGAATGGTCGATTGGAACAGCGGCGTGAAGCAGGCTGATGCCGACTGCAGAAGAGCGATGAGCAGGTACACCTGCCAGATCTGATTCACGAAAGGCAGGCACAGTGCCGCGGCCGCGCGCACCAGATCAAGCCCGATCAGGACCGGCTTACGCAGATTGGCTGGCACGACCGCGCCGGACATAGGCGCGAGCAGGACGTAGACCACCATCTTGATGGCCAGTGCCGTGCCGAGCACCTGGCCGGCCTGCGCGCCAGCCAGGTCATAGGCGAGCAGCGAAAGCGCCACGGTCGCCAAGCCAGTACCGACCAACGCAATCACCTGGGCAGCGAACAGATTCCTGAAGGTCGGAAAACGGAGAACCTCGATCATGGCTGTCCTCGGAGGAATGGAGTGCAGAAATGCCAATACCCTGCGGATCGTAGAACGATCCGCAGGGCCGGGCGTGAAACTGTGGAAGGGAACGTACTCAATCGGTTTCCGGCGCCGGCAGTGGGTCCTCGATGCCCGCTGCCTTCCTGCGCGCAGTCCTGCGCAGCACCAGCCCACACAGTGCCGGCAGGACGAACAGGGTCAGCACGGTGGCCGTGATGAGGCCGCCGATGACCACGGTTGCCAACGGCTTCTGCACTTCAGCACCCGTGCCGGTTGCGATCGCCATGGGCACAAACCCCAGTGAAGCAACCAAGGCCGTCATCAACACGGGCCGGACGCGCTCCATTGCACCCTGCTCCACCGCCTCGTCCGGCTCCATGCCGTCATGCAGACGCTTCTTGATGGCGGAGATCAACACCAGTCCGTTCAGCACCGCCACACCCGAAACAGCAATGAACCCCACTGCTGCCGAGATCGAGAACGGAATGCCACGCAAGGCCAGCGCGAAGAAGCCACCGGCCAGCGCCAGCGGTACGGCCGTCAGCACAGTGCCGGTCAACAGCCCGTTGCCGATGGCCATATACAGCACCGCGGCAATCAGGATGAAGCACAGCGGCACGATGATGGCCAAACGCTGGGTAGCTGCCTGCAGGTTCTGGAACTGCCCGCCCCACTCGATCCACGAGCCGGTCGGCAGTTGCACCTGCTGTGCGATCGCTACCTTGGCATCGTCCACGAAGCTGCCCAGATCACGCCCCACTACGTTGGCCTCTACATAGATCCGGCGCTTGCCGTTGTCACGACTCACCTCGTTCAGACCCTGCGTGAAGCGGAAGCTGACCAGCTCACGCAGCGGCACCGAAGGGCTGCCTTCCTGATTCCCCGGCGGCAGCATGACCGGCACCGCACCCAGGACGTCCAGATCACTTCGGTCGACGCGGGGCAGCCGAACCACCACATCGAAGCGGCGATCGCCCTCAAAGATCTGGCCCGCCTGGCGTCCGGCCAACGCGGCCGACACCGTATCAGCCACATCCTTCACGGTCAGGCCATAGCGGGCGATCGCTGCGCGATCAAACGCCATGTCGAAGGTCGGGAAGCCACCGGTCTGGGCCACACGCACATCCGATGCCCCGGGAATCTTCTTCAGCATAGCAGCAATTTTGTCTGCGCTGGTGGCCAAGGCCGTCAGGTCTTCGCCGTAGATCTTCACCGCCACGTCGCTGCGCACACCACCGATCAGCTCGTTGAAGCGCATCTCGATCGGCTGCGTGGCGTCGTAGTTGTTGCCCACCAGGAACGCGGTCTTCTCGCGGATGCGCTCGATGACCTGCTCTTTGGTCTTCACACCATCAGGCCACTGGTCCTTCGGTTTCAGGATGACGTAGTTGTCCGATGCGTTTGGCGGCATGGGGTCTGCGGCAAGGCTCGCCGTACCCGCCTTGGAGTAGACGGTCTGCACCTCGGGAAGCGTCAGCACAGCCCTTTCCAAGGGAAGATCGATGGCCACCGACTGTTCGATGGAGGTGGAGGGAATACGAACGGAGGACAGGTTCAGGTTCTGCTCGTCCAGTGTCGGCATGAACTCACGTCCGACGAAGGAGAACGCCACCGCGCCGGCCAGCAATACGCCCAATCCGCCGGCAAGATATGGCATCGGTTGCCGGATCGCATTGCGCAGCAACGGCTGGTAACGGCTCTTCGTGGCCGCCACTACACGCACTTCCTTCTCGGAGATGTGGCCCTTCAACATGACCGCGACCATCGCCGGAACGAATGTCAGCGAGAGGACAAAGGCCGATGCAAGCGCCAGCATCAGGGTGATCACCATCGGCGAGAACATCTTGCCTTCCACGCCCTGGAACGTCAGGCACGGAACAAAGACGAGGAAGATGACCGCCTGTCCGTAGATCGTCGGGCGGACCATCTCCTTGGAGGACGCGATGGTCTCGTGCAGGCGCTCGCTCAGAGTGAGGATTCTACCTTCGGCATGCTGACGCTCGGCCAATCGTCGCAGTGAGTTTTCGACAATGATCACAGCACCGTCGATGATCAGTCCAAAATCCAGCGCTCCCAGGCTCATCAGGTTGCCGGAGATGCCCAGCTTGTTCATGCCGATGGCGGTGATGAGCAGGGACAACGGAATTACCAGTGCAGCAATCACTGCCGCACGCCAGTTACCCAGCAACGCGAACAGGATGACCACCACCAGCAGCGCGCCCTCCGTCAGGTTCTTGGCGACGGTCTTGATGGTCGCCACCACCAACTGCGAGCGATCCAGCGTCGGGACGATGCTCACGCCCGGCGGCATGGTCTTGCTGATCTCCTTGAGCTTGTCGCCGACGGCGGCGGCCACGGTGCGGCTGTTGGCGCCCACCAGCATCAGCGCGCTGCCCACTACCGTCTCGTAGCCGTTGCGACTGGCGGCACCTCGCCGCAGCTCGCCGTCGATCACCACCCGCGCACCATCACCCACCGTGACCGGAACACCGTTGCGGTTACCCACCACGGCCCGCGCGATCTCATCCACCGAACGGATACGGGCATCAGCTCGCACCAGATAGGATTCGCCAGAGCGCTGGATGTAGTCCGCACCCACCGAAAGATTTGCATCCTGCAGCGCGTTCGCCAGGTCGGTGTAGGAGAACCCATACTCAGCAAGCTTGGCTGCATTGGGCTCGACCACATACTCCTTCACATAGCCGCCCAGGCTGTCGACGTCAGCCACGCCCGGCGTCGTGCGCAGCTGCGGGCGCACGATCCAGTCCTGTACCGTGCGCAGGTACGCTAGGCGCGCCATGTCATCGGCCAGGCGATCGCCCTGATCGGTCAGGAACGAGCCATCGCTCTGCCATCCGGGCTTGCCATCGTTGCGTGGCGCGTCCTTGCCATCGGGGTGTGTGAACTCGACGCTGTAGTGGAATACCTCGCCCAGGCCAGTGGAAACCGGCCCCATCAGCGGCTCGGCGCCTTCGGGAAGCTGCGGCCGGGCCTGGGTCAAGCGCTCGGTGACCTGCTGGCGCATGAAGTACAGATCGGCACTTTCATCGAAGATGACCGTCACCTGGCTGAAACCGTTGCGCGAGAACGAACGCGTGTTGGCAACGCCGCGCAGGCCCGCCATCGCGGTCTCGATGGGATAGGTCACCCGCTTTTCCACTTCCACCGGGCTGAGCGTGGGGATGACGGTGTTGATCTGCACCTGCTTGTTGGTGATGTCCGGGGTGACATCGATCGGCAGCATGTTCAACTGCCAGGCACCGATGACCGAGATCACCAGCGTGATGAACAACACCAGCCAGCGGTGCCGCACGGCACCTGTAAGCACCTGTTCGATCATCACTCGTCTCCGCCGGACTTGTTCATTTCCGCCTTCACCAGGAAGGCGTTGCGGGTTGCTACGCGGGTTCCTGCGGAAACACCGGAGAGGATCTGCGCCATTCCACCACTACGCACGCCTACGAACACGGGCTGGGCGTTGAACCCCTTCTCCGTGCGCACGAACAGCACGTCTTTGCCATCGATGTTCTGCACGGCTTCTTCGGGAACGGACATGCCACCGGACTGCCCGGCTGACGCCACAAGGCGCACCTGCACGCCGTCACCGACGACAAGTCCGGCGCCAGCGTTTTCCGGCGTAATCACCACGGTTGCAGCTCGAGTCAATCCTCCCACCGCCGTCGCTACAGAACGGACCTTGCCTGATACCACGGTGCCGTCAGAGCGCACGATGGTGGCAGGATCACCGGAGCGGATCCGGCTGGTATCACCCGCGCGCACCGATGCCTGCACCTCCACGCCGTTCGAGCCGGTGACGCGATAGAGGGTGGCCTGTGGTTCAACGAATACACCCAGTGTGGCCTGGGAACTGCTGATGGTCCCGGCGATGGGGCTGACCACCGAAACGCTGCCGCCGCCATCGACGTTGGCGGTGCGAGCCACCAGCGCAGCCCGTTGCGCTTCGGCCTGTGCCGACAGGTAGGCAGCTTGGCTGGCTTCGGCCTCCTGCCGGGCAAGCACCCCCTGCGCCAACAGCGACTGGTCCCGGCTGGCGTTCTTCTGCGCCAGGGAAAGACCGGCATTGGCCACGCGCAGATCTGCTGCAATGCGTGCGCCATCAGGGCTGGCGACCCGTGCAAGGACATCGCCCTTGGCGACCTTGTCGCCCACCTGGCGAAGCACCTCGGTCACGTTGCCTGCGGCCCTGGATACAACCACGGCTTCGCCACCCGGAATGGCAACGACGGAGCCTGCTGCGCCAATGTTGGCTGCCACGTCGGCAGAGGTGACAGCCTCCACGGCAATACCGGCTGCTCCAAGATATGCATCGGGAATGGCAACGGCCTGCACGCCGCCGGTATCTTCAGCGGCAGTGGGCGCAGCGTCTGCCGGGGCAGGCGCGCTGGAGGACTGCGAAAGGCGGGCGATGCCGAAGCCTGCGCCAAGCGCCAGCGCGGCGACGCCGAGCATGCCCAGAGTATTCACGGAAGGGGTGTTTCGCTTCATTCAACGGTCTCCGAAGACGATCTGGCCATTGGCCATTGCAAGTGATGCGTAGGCACGGACCCGGGCAAGGCGCGCATCGACCACGGTCAGCCGCGCTTCTGTCAACGTGCGGCGGCTGAGCAGCAGTTCCACCAGGGGCGTGCGGCCGGCCTCGTACCCCAGACGGCCCATGCGGTAGGCCTCGGCCGCGGCTTTTTCACCCTCGGCAGCTGCCTCGAGGCCGCGTCGTGCCGCAGCCACCTGGGACAACGCGGTAGCGCGATCTGCCTGGCTCTGCAGGCGCGCAGCGTCCAATCGCGCCCTGGCCGCGTCGGTACGGGCACGGGCGGCGCTGATGCCGCCACTGTTGCGGTCGAACAGCGGCACGGACAGCGAAAGGCCCACGACCAGCGCGTCCCCACCTGCTGCAAAGCTGCGACGCCCTGCAGACACGCTCAGGTCCGGCGCACGCTTGAGCCTTTCGATACGCAGTTGGGCTTCGGTAGCGTCCACGTCCGCCTTGGCTGTCAGCACCGCCGTGGCATCGCCTGCGGTTGCGCCCACCGTTGGCCAGTCGCGCTCTAGAAGGGACTGGCCCACACCTGAGTACGTCTCGGTCTGGCCGGCCAGCACCGACAACTGCTCAAGAGCAGCCGTCGTCTCGGCATCGCGACTGGCAGCAGCCGATTGCGCCGCGCTCAGGCCGGCCTGGGCTTGGGCGGAACGAAGGCTGGCCTCTTTGCCAGCTTCCACCAGAGCCTTGGCCGCACGCAGGTCGCCCTCGGCGCGCTCCACATCCTCCTGCGCGATTGCCCGGCGAATCAGGCTGGCCTCGGCAGCGGCGTAGGCCACCGCCAGCGCTGCCGAGAACTCAACCTGCGCTTGGTGTTGCCGAGCTTCGGCCGCCTGCAGGCCCTTCTCGCCCGCCTGGATACGCGCGCTCCGCTGGCCGAAGATCTCCAGCGGCTGGGTTAGGGTGTAGGTCGTCTGGCGCTGGCTGCTGCCATTGCTTAAGGGTGCGTTGAGATTCTCGACAAGGCCGTCGATAGTGGGGTTGCGCAATGCTCTGGCCTGCCGGGCATCGCCGGCGGCCGCTGCGGTGTCGAAGCGCTTTTCCTGCAGGTAAGGCGATTGCGCCCTGCTCTGTTCCAGTAGATCTTCGTAGGTGGGCGCGTCGGCGGCCCACGCCACCGATGTGCCGAACAGCGCCAGCAGTGTCGACAAGGCAAGCAATGAGTACTTCATCCAGGGGTCCAGTGCAGTGATGCCGCATCAGCGGTCGTCTCATGCACTACGCGGCCTGTGTGCCGCTCCCCTCACATCTGGGAGATTTTTTTCTAACGACCCAACGCCGAGGCCAGTTTTGCCCGGGCGCGAAGTACGCGGCCTTCGATCGTTTTCAGGCTGATTCCCAGCGCAGCGGCCGCTTCAACCTGGGACAGACCGACGAATGCCGTCAGCACCAGTGCCTCGCGTAAGGCGGGATCGATGCTGTCGAGCACGCGCATCACGCTGGCGAGTTCAAGGCTGGAACTGGCGCTCTGTTCCGGGCCGGCCTGGTCCGATACCAGCGTCCGGCTCTCTTCATCGTCGATGGGCCGGGCCTTGAATAGGAAGTAACGCACGCGGCGGAAACGCTGGGTATCGCGAACCTTGTTGATTCCGATACGCATCAACCACGGAAGCACCGGGCGAGCGGGGTCATACTCAGCCAACGCGCGCCACGCCGACACGAACGTTTCCTGCACGACGTCGTCCACGTCGGTTTCCGGAACGCCCATGCCTCGCACCATCTGTGTGATGGCCGGCGAGTGCCTGCGCACCAGGCGCGCGAATGCCGCTGGGTCACCCGCAGCAGCTTCGACGGCCCAGTTGTTGTCTTCCTCGATCGTCACGCTCAGGCCATGCTTTCAAGGGGAATCGTTGCGCAGTGCGTCCAGCAGCGCCTTGTCGTAGGCAGCGCGGTGATCGGGCTTCAGCCCTGCACGCATCTCGAAGACGTGCTCCAGCGTGATACGCTGCAGATCACCCGCCGCACGCTCGACCTCCCTGCTTGCCGCCTCTACCTGCGGACTCCAGCGAGGATCGGCCGCAATGGCATCGGCAAGTTGACGGTTGGCGATTCGCAAGCGCGCCTCGATCTCGCCCCTGCGCGTCGCAAAGAGCTGCTCTTTGGCCTGCAGGATGTCCTTCTCCGAATTGTCCAGGGGCACCACGGCGTGCAGCCGTTCATGCAGGTCGCTGTGGCCAGGGTTGAGGTAGTGCCAGCCCCAGCCGATCCCCAGGGCGCAAACCACGCCGATGACCGCGCCGGCCAAGGTCGCCAAAGGCAGGCGCATGGCGGTTCCGATAGCCATCAGCGTTCCACCAGCAGGGCGTAGGGGGACATGGCAGACGGCGCCGCGACCCAGGTGGGCCGCGGGTTGGACTGGGTGACGAGGAATGCAGAGCCCACCCCGCCACAGGTCAGCACCGCAGACAACGCAGCACAGGTCACAGCGCGGCGGAGCTCGCGGCGTCCCGCCCACTTGGCAGGTGGCGGCTCCTGGGCCAGGCGGGCCAGCAGCGCATCGGTTCCCGCGCTGGCATCTGCGCGCGTTGCGTTTGCGGCTTTTGCAAGCCAGTCATCAAGGTTGTTCATCTGCAGATCTCCTCGTCCACATACTTCATACGGCTGCCAGGGCGGCTTCCCCTCGAACACTAGCAGTTGATGAACGTGGTTTCTGAATAGGCCTTCCGGGAGCTCTGCCCCAGCGGGATTCGTCAACGATGTCTGCTTTCGGCCATAAGCGATCGCCTAACCCGGGCTAGACACCGCCCTACTCTGCCAGCGGAGCGAACGATGCTTGGCTTGGCGTCCCCATGACTTTCTGGACAAGCTCGTAACCAGAAACCTCCTCGTACCGTGAGGGTATTCTTGCCTTTAGCCCATGGAGGCGCCGGTTTGCTGTCAATGCGAGCTGGTTGTAAGTGGTCGCTGTTACCCGTCCGCGCTGGGCTCCGTTGTATTCCAGGTTATTGACAGTTGGGATATTGGATGCGACCGAATGGCCGACCACGAAGGCATGGAAGAAAGGCCCACCCTGTATGCCTCCGCTGGAGACAAGTTCATCGACATACTCTGCCGCCTGATTCATTTCTTTGCGACCGATTTCAGAACGCCCTTTTTTCAACTCGATGAGCAGGACATCGCGCATCATCACGAGCTGATCCTTGCCGGTATCAAAACTTTCCGTCCCGACGATTGAGAGAGTGGCATCGGAGAGGACGACGATGTCGGGGCGCTTCGCAGCATTAGCAAAGGTCTGATTCTGCTTTCTCGCTTTGAATAGACTGGTGGCGACTGTTCGCAGGGTGTTGTTCGACGCATACTCCGAACTGTCGAACTCCGGCCCAAACAGCCAACGCGCCTGCGTCACGAGCGGATGAAGGGTATGCAACTCGTCAGCTTCCGGGTCGCCGCTGAGCTTCTCCATGGCGGCAATGATGGACAAACGACTGTCGATCTCATCCAGAACCGTGAGCGCATCCTCCACAGTCCACTGTCCTAGCAATCGATCCAGCCCGTCGATGTCGTGCTCATCCAGCTGCATCAGCTTGTCAAGGAAACTTGAACCGCTTCGTGCCTTCTGAATCTTGATAACCGCTTTGACGACCTTGTTGAGGGTCTCCGGCGGTATCCCTGGCTGGTCATGCACCACGGTCTTTGTGAACTGGGCTACTTCAAGCATGGATCGCCTAGGTAGCGTCCGCAGATCCTCTCGATTCTTGTAGAGCGCGTCTTCTGAGTTCTCCTCGATCAGGTGGGCCGACAACTTCTCGACCATTTCCTGGGCATACCCGTTGGCCGCTTCGAAAAGGTGATCAGTTCGCTCCGTAGTCTTGAACTTCGACCAGTCTGGTTCGATTTCGGAAAGCCACTCCGATCCGCACTCAATCACGAGGGCATAGCGCTTGGCAAAGCGCACCCGCCCATCCAGAACGACCATCGGCCCAACGGTCCAACTCGGCAGCCCGACCAACCGATTGCTCACCCAAAACGCTACGCCTTGGTAGCGGGTGGATTTCGCTGTGCGTGTTGTGTCCACCACATACGCCGTGACATCAAAGCCAGGTTCGACCTGAATCTTGCGTTCCTCCAGAAGGCCCTCATGCTCAGACAGCGGGACGGACTGGCCGTTCACCGAAACGACGAACTGCGGATCGTGCAGGAAGCGTCCTGACAGGACCGTCCTGATCCGATCTGGATCTGGGCGGTGGCGTTCAACCTCCACCAACAACCGGGTGCCATGGCCCGAACGGGTGGCTGTCTCATGGCTTTGGATGTAGAACGGCGACGGCTGATTTCGGGTCCCAATCACGAAGGTAGAAAGAACGCCATTTGTCCAAGTTTCGACCGTGTAATGATCAGAAAAGCACAACAAGCCATGGCGACCAATACCGTTGCGTCCGAAGGCCATGCGTACCCAATCGTCGCGTTCGGAAGGAAACTGGACGTTCGCCCCTTGGCTTCGATGCCTGTTGTATCCCAAGGTCATCCAGCGCTTGCGAAACTGGTCCTCGGTCATCCCGTGGCCATCGTCTTCGACCGACAGCATGCCACTTGTTTCCTCGGGGATGATCACGGCAACCCTGGCAGCCCCTGCATCCCACGTGTTGGCCACCAGCTCAGTGAGCGCCATATCTGGGTCATAGCCAATCCGCCCGAGTGACCGCAGCACGTAGTCTTCCTCAAAGAGAGCTTGGTTGGCTGCCTTGCCCTTCTTGGCCATGGGAATATCCGCTAAGTGCTTGATCGGTAATATGTGCAAGACTATGCCGCCTTCCGCCGAGTTTGGCAAAAAGCTAAGCCCAGCCCATCTCACCTGCCGCGACGCCAGCCGACGCGTGTGCTATTGCCGGAGCGCCGTTCAATCCCTCGCCCGCTCCGCTTGACCCACTTGGTAATCTCCGTCAGCACGCCGACCAGGAATGTGCCGTATAGACAGCCACTGAGCTAAGCGTCCGCTTTCGGCCAGAAGCGGATATCAGAGTTTCACGTCAGCAGCCCAGCTGCACCCGCTCAGCTGATGCGCTTTGGGCTGGTTCCCGCGGGACGTTGAGCACAATCGGTATCGGCGCCAGCCCAAGCGCTCCTCCGGACTGTCCGGCCTCGCCCCCGCCCAAGCCGCTTTTCCAATGACCTCACCCATCCAAATAGAGTCAAATAGCGCTCCGAAAGCGGTTCGGTTCCGACCAGCAGCGCAACACGCGTGACCGAGCAATGCCTGGCCCAAGGCTCTGGGAACCTATAGCGAAGACGGTGCGGCCGACGATCAAGCACGCTACCGTTGCCCAGAATGCCTGAGCATCCAGCGGAGAGGGCACCGAGGGAAACGAGCTACACGCTCGAAGTACGACGCCAGCGAACAGCACGACCGCCAACGATTGAATTCCGGTCAGTGCAAGGGCGACTCGGAACGCGAACCATGTGCTTTCGGGCACTCACGCGCGCATCCATTATGGCTGTGAGCCCGTGTTGGTGATGCTTCGCTGGGACGCCTGGTGGGACGACCACAAGCGTGTGCATCGCATCCGCAAGGAAGAAGGCGCTTTTTACGGCGTCGCCGGCAACCGATCAAGGTGGTCACGACACCCAATACTCTGTAGGACATTCACTGTCCCCAGTGACGCCCTGTTCGATGGACGTCGCTTCCGGCTACTAGAGGTGCTGGATCGCCCGCACCACACCAACAGCAAAGGGCTCTCACCCATACCACCGGCGCCCCTGCACAAGCAGTTCATCCCAGCCCCATCCCTTGGTGGGCGAGTACACCCAGTTTCGGAGCCTTCTCAAGCTGCGAAGCAAGTGCGCTACGAACCCGGCTAAGCAGGGCTTTCCCTTCGGAGCTTTCTATCGCCGCATCACCAAAAACCTCCAGTTCCCGGATGAGCTCGCCAATCTCCAAGGTCCCGCGGTTCTCGGCATCCGAGGCCATTTCCTGATAGGCCCAGTCAATGTAGTCCCACATGCTAGTAGGATTGGAGTGGCCGCTTAAAGAAGCCACCTGTGCGAGTACCGTTGCTGCTGCCTCAACGCCAAGAATCCCAATGTTTCGAAGCCTCTTGATCCGATCGATGACCTGAAGAGTTATGTACCTGTGTCGAAGCATATGAGCCGTAGCGCGCTCTGAAACTCCGGCAAGCGCCCGCAGATCCGAGAAAGTCTGGCTCACCGTTGCAGCAGCTAGCCTTGAACCGCTCTGAGAGCAGAAGACCCAACCCTTGTCGCGACTCCCCCGTCCGGACTTGGTATGGCGGCGCATATGCATTTCCCGTTGCACCCTGATGTACTTCATGACCTCCTGCAAAGTTAGTGCGGGAACAGGAACCAGACGTATAGGGTTCCCCCTCCTCTTCGAGGTCCGCACCTTCAGCATGCCATCACCCTTCGATGCATCAAGTACATCGGTGACCCTGATCCAAACAAGCTCTTCGCGCCTGATCCCGGTATCCGCGAGTATCAGGAGCATCGCGCGATTGCGACTCTTTACAAAGGTGCGCTTCGCGCTTCGCTCGCACTGCGCCAGGAGTCGGCGAAATACCTCAAGAGGCATTGGTCGTACGACTCGCTTTGCACCACTTGGAAGCATCGCTGCATGCCTGTCCGAGGACACCCGGTCCAGCCGTTTCGTCCTCACCACGCGCCTTTCAACCGTGATAATCGCCTGCTCACCAAGCCGGCCGATCTGGGAAGGGCCGAGACTGATACATTCGGCCCAGCCAATGAAAGCGAGAACACGTGAGAGGATACGATTGATGTGCCTTGCGCTGGACTCATCCCGAACCACCAGCCAATCAGCAAACTCGATCAGATGATCATCATCGATCTCTCTCAGCTCCAGGCGACGCAAGTACAGAAATCGTACCAGCAGGCTTAGCTCACTCGCATAGGTGGATATCGTACCTACCGTCAGCCCAAGGCGTCGGCAATGAACTAGGTACGCATTCACTTCCCAGCAAGAACGGCCGTTTGGGAAGAACACCACCTTCATGCCTCCTGCGGCGCCCCTATCGAGGAACGAGGTGACGCGTCCAACCCCCGGTAACCGGAATTGATTGCTGGCCCTCCTACACAAACCACCATCAATCTTCACTTCACTACCCGCAGGGAGCTAGAGCCGCGGTACCGATCGAAGTGTCGCTTTAGCTCATCGGCTGCGACCTCCGATCCAAGAGCCAGCCTCTTGAAGCGTTGCACGAGATCACTGTACCTAGCGGTCATGTCCAGAACAGCATCCTCCAGCCAAGCCTCATCTTCCTGCTGTGCAACAGGCTTCCTCGCGGCCCCCAGAAGCTCTCCGATGGCACGCCTAAACGCTTCCATCCCGCCTGGGTACAGCGATTCCACATTGTTCCTGAGTGTTCGAACCGACATCGGAAAGATGCCTCGAGCCTCATCATTCATCCCGGCAAGATCACTCATGCGTCTAAAGAGATCACTATGCTCTTCAAGAAGGGACCCAACTGCCACCGCCTCGTCCAGGATGGCGATGATGCCCCGAACACTCCGTTCAGCACGAAGCTGCTTGTCCCGCACACCCGCAGCTACCTGTCCTTTACTGAGCCTTGGCATCATTCCCCTCTGTGCGAAATGAGGATTGTGAACGTACTACGATCGCCGGTTGTAATCTGAATCGGCTTGACACTGATCTTTCGCTCCTCAGAGAGCATCTCCAGATACTCCAAGACATCATCATGATCGAGAACAGCGAGATCGTCGCTTCCGAAGTGCTCGAGAAGAAGCGTCTTCAATTTTTGGGCAGATTCCGAGCCATCACCTGAGTTCACAGCCGCCATCGCCAAACAGGCTTCTGCATGACTGATCTCCTTGCCCGTCATAGACTCCTTCACGTATCTCCAAGTCTCCTCGACATCATGATGACCCATGAGCCACGCGAGCGCAGGTAGAGATGACTCTTCCCCCTCCGAATGAAAGAATGTCATAGCAAAGCTCCTTCGCAGTTGATGAGGCTCAAGCACCCATCGCTTTCCGTCGGGGCCACGGAGATCAAAGTAGTCACTTATGAGCTGGAGAACGACGCGCGGATGATTCTCACTGAATGGCCTGATGCCCTGCATTCCGACGAAGAACATCACGCGATCATCCAGCAACGCATCCTCCCTGGGCATCACCCGAAGTAGTTGCGTCCTGAGATTGTTCATGATCGATATCGCCATGGCAACGATACGTGGCACAGGCTTGTCAAACCTCGGCCTCTCGTTCCCTTCCCCCCGCTTTGCCTGGTGAATCGTCAAGTGGTAGCGACCATCAGATGTCAGGAGCGCATGCAACCCCATGTCAATGATCTCGGATCTCCTTGCACAAGCAAACAAGGCCACAAGTCCAAAGCAAACTCCTAGATGGATTCGGATCAGTCCGAGAACCAAAGGGAACAACCGATAGGGTTCCAAATCACAGTACCTGTCATCCCCTCTCTCCCTGAAACGCTGGGAAACGAACCTCGAACAGCGTACTAGTGGACCGGTTTCAATCAGCGCTTCCGCATCCTTCAACAATGCAGTTGGCGACCGGTGGCCAAGGTCACCACTTTGGGCGATTTCATCAATCAACCCTGCAAGGTGAGCCTCCAATGCAGGCGCCTCCTCAAGCATCCACGCACACGCTGACCTAACAAACTGCCTACAGACGGTCGGTGGCAATGTCGCCGTGCGGCCCGACTGTTCTCTGCGAAAAGGTCGGCAAGCATCGCGAACCTCGCGAACATTGCTCAAAGCCCACGCGCTCAGGCTCTGGACGGAGTGCGAGGCCTGAGCCAGTAGCGGAAAGATATCCGCATAGCCGCTGGTGGTACGAGCGCCGCGGCTTAAGTCGCGTTCTCCTCGGTACCCGTACTGGGTCAGATGGCTCCGAAATGCGGGACTACTGCGCAGCCTCTGCCAGTGGACCGCCCAGAGTTTCATAGACACTCATCGGCCGCTTTGCGCGTAGCGCCTTTCGAACTCTACCGGTGAGACGTCGCCGGCGGAACCATGGCGACGCACCGGGTTGTAGAACATCTCGATGTAG